>Ga0180301_10000639_pt1 | contig 27127 bp, 42 predicted proteins | sample GuaBasSediGuay16_FD_121797 | JGI IMG/M metagenome (GOLD analysis project Ga0180301, IMG submission 121797) | Subseafloor sediment microbial communities from Guaymas Basin, Gulf of California, Mexico - Guay16, Core 4569-2, 12-15 cm | ecosystem: Environmental > Aquatic > Marine > Hydrothermal... | reverse complement strand
TTGCTTTTGCCCGACAAAAAGGTTACTATCTCCTTGCCGATACGGAGGATAGGGCAACGCAGGCGTGCGACCCGAGCGCCGTGTCGGTGCTATACGGCAGAACAGCTCCGGGAGCCTCTCGGAACCGTTTTCTTACCTGCTGTTAGCCCTAACGCGATAAACGCTTTTCCCCGATAGTATTTCATCATCCCCAAACTTTGGGACGATACCAATATTTTTGAACCTTTAACGAGTAATAATACTTGCCATGAGTTGCTATGCAACTGACTTCGGCTGATAATCACATATCGGATCGCTAGCCAAGTAGTTACCCGTCATTGCGTAAGCCCTGGCCCTGCAACCGCCGCAGCTTCTAACAAATTCACATTGGCCGCATTTACCCTGGTATGATAAGACATTTCGAATATCGTTGAGAAAAGCAGAATTTTCCCATATATCCGCAAAATTATAATCGTTATTAATAAGATTGCCTGCCGGTATATCAAGAAATCCGCAAGTTTGGATATCTCCTTGATAACCTATAAAGGCAAATTCGCCGCCTGCCATACAGCCTTTACGCCTATTTTTCGCCGAGGAAACTTCCGGATTCTTCTGCGTCATTATCCTGCGGAATTGAGGGCCGCAAGTAATACGAACGTCTATTGAATTTTGGCTTTTGAGACCCATCAGTTCTATAAGAAGCCTTTCATACACATCAGGTTCAAGTATTTCATCTGATATACCAGAGCCGCGACCTGTAGGTACGAGGATAAAGGGATTGAAACAATACGCACCAAGTTTCTGTGCTAATTGAGCTATTTTGGGTATATGCTCAATATTGCGACGCGTAATAGTCGTATTGATCTGAAATCTGATATCATTGTTTCTGGCTTTTTCGATAGCAGCTAAGGTAATCTCAAATGCGCCGGTTACTCTCCTGAAGGAATCATGAGTAGTTGGATCAGAACCGTCAAGCGAAAAAGAAAGCGTTAATACCCCGGAGGCTTTGAGTTTTTTAATGCTGTCATTATTGATCGGATAACCGCACGTTGCCACTGCCATCCTGTGACCTATATTATTACCATATTCGATAAGTTCATAGATGTCTTCTCTTTCCATTGGTTCGCCGCCGGTGAGTATGATTACACACTTATTATACTCGGCAAGGCAAAGTAGAATTCGTTTGCACTGCTCTGTAGTTAAGTATTCCTTTGCTGGTTCTTCTGAAGCTGCTGCCCGACAGTGCACACAGTTAAGTTGGCATTTACGTGTTACTTCAAATGCTACGATACGAGGTTTTGTTATGGTAATATTCATAAAATGTTAATTTCAACCAATCCGTTCTGCCCCGTTGTATATTTCTTCTACAGTCATTACGACAGCAGCAGCCCTTGGTAATCTTTCAGGTACCCAGCTTTGTACTTCGTCGTACATAGAACCTTTTTCAAATCTTTCTGCTTTACCCTTTATCTGGAAAGAGCCTTTGTCGCCATCAAGGATGACAAAGGCGATTTTGCCGTTGTTTAAGAGATTATCCCTAGTCTTATTAAGGTAATTATCTGCAATCAAAACCGTCTGGTCATCGATAACCTTTAAATATTTGATGTATACTACATTGGGAATCCCGTTTTGATTGCTTGTAGCTACAGGAAAAACGTCTTGCTGTGATATTGCTTTTTTAATTGCGTCTGGTAATTTTGCCATAATAACATCCTTTTTAATTCAGATAAAATTTATGTTAGCTTTAGGGTCGTCTCCGTCTTCTTGTTCTTTTTTACAACATTGCTATTGCGATTAAATAATATTGCCAACCCAGCAACTTTGTAGCCAAGATCTCTTGCGCTTTCTAGTCCTGTTTCATCACATTCGATACCCTTCTGTTGGTCACTAACTAAAGCTGCTCCGAAATGTGCCGCTCTAGTGCCGCCACCGACGCATATCATATCATGGCAGAACATTGCTGCCTGAATTGCCTGTATAGTAAGTTCCTGGCCCCCATTTCGTACATCACCTACAGCTAAAACACCTCCAACTTTATTGCGTAGAAGAGAACCATTGCGTGCTAACACAACCGTTCTATCCAAAAAAGCCTTACACTGTGATGTCATCGTTCCCAAGTAAACCGGAGTTGCTATTATAATCCCTGCAACTTCTTCGTCGCTGAGAACAGGAATTAATGAATTAAAATCATCCTTTTGTTGGCATTTGAGTTGTTTTTTACAGTATCCACAACCCAAGCACCCATAAATATCTAAATCAGCAAGTTCGATAATATCAGTTTCAATATTATTTGGTTCATTGTGAACCGCCTTGAGGCAAATTTCTAAGCTTTTTTGGGTTGTTTGACCTTTACGTGGACTGCAATTAATTCCTATTATCTTCATTGTTTTTTCCATTCTATCATTGAATAGTTGCTTTGTAATAAAGCTGTTGGTTTTGTGGTTTTGTTTCGATTTTACCTTCCAAAGATAATTCTTCTACATATTTGACAACTTCATTTCGATGAAGACCAAGACCTGCTGCAATATCCTCAATAGAACAAGGCCGCCGCTGCAACAGTGTCAATATGTCCTCGCGCCTGGCGGTAAAATCCCTTTCTTTGTGAACGTCTCTGTAGTCGGCAATAACTTCCGCTTTTTCATATAATTGAGCGGTTATTTCCTCTAGTTGCTTCTTTGGCACCGCCTCGGCAAAATTTTCCGCAGGCGGACGAGTAACCGTATTTACCTGAACTAGATCCGGCTGTATAGCAGCTATACAGGTTTTGAGTCTATTGATTTCTGTTTGCGGGGTTGTTACTCCGGCCAATAGGAATATCTCTAACCAGTATTGGCCACTATAAATCTTGCGAAAATCCACAAGCCCCTGAAGCATTTTGCTAAATGTAATATCGCTATGAGACCTATTGACATATTGAAATATTTGGCTGCTTCCTGCATCCAGTGAAGGAACGACCATATCTGCAGCTTTTAAAGCTTCTCTTACTTCCGGCAACCACAGTAAAGAGCCATTGGTAAGTACCGCGACCGGAACATCGGTAAGCTCTTTAATCGCGGAAATTAGTTCGTCGAGTCTGGAAAACAAGGTCGGTTCACCAGAGCCGGAAAGGGTAATATAATCAGGTTTTGAAGATAGATGATCTTTGAGTTGGTTTATAACGTCCTGCAAAGGAACCCATTCTTTTCTTTCTGTAGTCTTGTTTGTGGTTCTGCCCAATTGGCAATATACGCAGTCATAGCTGCAGGTTTTAAAAGGTACCAGGTCGACACCAAGTGACCTTCCCAGTCTTCGGGAAGGAACCGGGCCAAAAATATAATTGCGTTTTTTACTATTAATTCCAGTGTTCATATCATAGCTTTCCTTTTTTTGATCGAAAATAATCTGTTTATAGATTGGGTATTTCAGTTTTTACAAGTAACTCTACATCCAGTGGATTATATCTGCTCATAGTGCTTGCCTTCCCCAGCAGTCTTATTTCTGCCTGGGCAATTCCTCTTTTATCTATATATGTTTTTATCTTGGTTCTATAGCGATACAATATAAGCATACTGTCCATTTCTTCCTGGATCCGTTTAAGAAGGCTTGCTCCATCGAGCCCGGAATATTTCTTTTTTAATCCCTTGAAGGTAAATGTTCTGTCCCTGAAGTCATTTATCAGATGAATCGCTGAGTTTACTCCTTCGTTTTCCTGAAAAATAACGTTTTTTCTGCCTTTTAACGAATCAACTAAAGACATTTTGCTGTGTTTTTTAGTTTTCCAAATTTTTTTACTGCTTTTTGTGGAAATTTAATCCGCATGTAAATTTCCATCTGAAGATCATTGTCAAAATATAAATTATAATCGTATTTGCCATTGGTAAAATCACAGTTACCGGGATTATATTGCCTGCAGATATTTGGTCTTTTGTCGTAGATTTGGCATGAGTAGTCTTTTTCTGATAGATATCTGCACTTGTTCTTCACATTCAGATACCAATCTCCATCCTCAACAAACACCGTAACATTTTCATGTGCCAGGTACCACCGAATGTCATCGTAATCATCCCAGTCGTGCGGGGGTTCAATAGGAAGAGCAAAATATCGACAACAAAGCCCTTTACATTTTTTGCGTAAGGCCGCAGTTGATTTTTTTGTATTTTTAGTTTGTCTGGACATTATCCAATAGATATCAGCAAAATTCCCAATGCCATAATGATGCCTATTAATAAGCTTCTGATAAGGTGGTCTTCTTTGAAGAAAATATATCCTAATATGATAGTAAACAGAATGCTTGTCCTTTTTATACTCACTACATAAGATGCTAATCCTATCTTGAAAGCGGCAAACAAAGTCAGGCCGGCTATAAATGCTACAAACCCACTTAAGAACAATAATCCGAAATTATTCTTGATCTTTGAATATATCGCTGCAATTGTTTTTCTTTTAACAAACACGGCCGAAAGAATCAGCATCGCTAACAATTGCGTTATGCAAAGGGCAAAATAAACAGATGAGTTCAAAATAGCTTTTTTGAAAAATACAGCAAGGAAACTAAACAAGAAAGCAGCTACTAGCATATTTCGTGAAGCTTTCTCTTTAAGCAAAAGCCTGAATGGTTCCAATAGTCCTACCTTTATGCTCTCTGATCTGAGCATATAAGCGCCGCAAACTATAGCGATAATGCCAATTAAGCCGATAAATGAAGGCACTTCACCAAGTAAAAAGAATGAAGTTCCAACCAGGAAAATCGGGGTCAATGCGACAAGAGGAAAAGTCCTGGCCAATTGAGCTGAGGCTACTGCTTGGATAAAATACCAGCTTGCAATTACATCTATAACCGAAGCAAGGAATATAGAGTAATAAAAGCCCGGCTCTATTAGGGGTATACCTGTTACAAGAAGCAGCAATACTGCAAATATAGAAGCAAATACGTATTTGGCATAGAGAATTACACTTCTATCTGTACGGAACGATAGTTTCCTCGTAATTACATTTTTGGTTGCAACCGAGATCGCACTAAGTAGTGATAATAGTATCCAGTTCATATCATATTTTGTTTTCAGATTTCAATAATACTGCCGGCACAAATTTGCCTGAAATGCTGCGGGTATCTTTGACGTATCTCACTGATATAACGAGTACAATGGCAAGGACCTAACAGTTCGATACCCGCAAGCTTGTCAAGATCAGAAAATCCGTGAAAGCCGCCTATAACACCGTGGATTTCCCCCAGCGTTTTAGCTTCTTGAAGAATCTTATCCAGACCTGGATGAGCGCAGCCGGTAATTACAATATTTCCTTTTTCTGTCCTTATAACCAGAGATTGTTCTTTCGGCCAGCTGCCTAAAGCACCGGTCGTAAATACCTCCTCTGATATATCCTTTAAGTCTGAAAAATCCTTCGGACCAATAACGTTTGCGTTGCTGTTTACTTTTTGTAACGTTTTAAGACCACCTGTATGATCCCAGTGATTATGGGATAAAACTATCGTATCGATAATCTGCGGGTCAATTTGCAGTTTTTGCAGGTTATAAAGCAGTTTTGGACCGCTGTTACCGGTGTCAAATAAAATGTTCTTATCGTTTTCAACCAGGCACGAAAAACCCCATCCTGATTTTAGCCCTTCTTTTGCCTCGTTGTCATATACAATCGTTATTTTCACTTATCTGTTCCGTATATCATGGTCATATGAGTCAATTAACTCGTCTGTAATCTCGGTTGGCTCTAAACCTATCTTTTCAAAAATTTCCTTTTCCAGTTGGTAGATCAAGCTATCAACTTTGTTTCTGTTAACATTATTATTGGAGTTTGTTTCATACCGGCGGGTATTTCTTTTGTGTCCATCCTCCAATCTGACTTTCAAGGAAACAATTTTATCATGCATAACCCTCATATCTGCGTAATAGACTAACTTTTCTTCCCAACTTTTTGGTCTTTTAGTCTCACTCAGCATGGTCATATATCTGTGCTTTTTTATAATCAACGCAAGTATCGGATATTTTTCCTTCAGGATTTCATAAGCAGCATCTTCATGGCCAAGTTTATAGTATTTTTGTCTTATCTGATTCCATTTTGCTTTATCCTCCTCGGAAACATTTCTTGTAAAACTGCCGTAATCAGATTCTTTAATATCGCAAATTCTTGCAATATCATGTAGAAGGCATGCCCTGTCTACCTGATCAACATTTACCTTTATGCCTTTTTCTTTTAGCTTTTGTGCTAAGAAAACCCCCAATCTTGACACAATCTGGCAGTGTTTTACAATGTGCAAAGGAACATGATATTGTTTTATTAGCTCAAAGCACTCAGCTTGTGTTGGTAGATTCAATTTTCTCATTTATCAGCTCAGCGGCTTTCTTTCCAGATGCCAACATGCCCCCGAATATTGGTCCCATTCTCGGCAGGCCGAAAACAGAACATACAGACATGCCCGTAATATAAAGGCTGGGATAAATCTCACATGTTTTTTCAATACCCTCAGTCTCAGCTTTCTCAACATCCATAAAACCTTCCTGTAATTGGCCAGGATGAAAATCCGCTTTTTTTGTTTTGATCATATTAATCAATTCCGCCTGGTGACCTGTAGCATCAATTACACACCGACCGGCAATACAAAATGGGTCTACCAATAATCCTGTTGTCCTGATGGTTGTGTTGTTGACAACGACTCCTTTAACAAAATCGTTTTTTAAAATAATATCTTCAGCCTCTGTAAGATTAAATATCTCTGCTCCGGCACTTTTAGCCCTATAGGTCAGAGCGGCTGCGAATTCTATGGCATCGGCTGTGTATAAATTCTCCTTTTTCTGGGTAGCAACACCTATTTCTTCTAAAATAGTTTTATCTTCGACGGTGATAATATTATATCCCGCAGCTCCACCCCAGATTCCACCTCCTGTTGAAAGTCTTTTTTCCAGAACTGTTGTTTTTATTTTGTTTTTGGCAAGATAATAAGCCGCTGTCAAACCTGCAGGTCCAGAACCCACCACAACAACATCGTTTTCGAGACAAGCCAGCAATTTGTTATGATAGTGTTCTATAATAGTTCTTGAAATCTCAATTTCCTTCATTTCAATCCTTTTCCTTACATTTTATAAAATTTAAAACACAGCCTTGATTAAGACCATCGTCATGACTTATAAAGCCGCAATGTTGTTTACTAAAAACAAAACTTGAATCTTGAATTTCCCCTTTGATGTTTTCCATGCCCATATTCTGAAATTCCATTATTGGATTGTCTCCCAAGCAATGCTTGGGATAAACAGAAAGCAGGCCATTTTGTTTCAAGACTCGGAAAGCTTCCCTGTATAACTTTCTTCGATCGGTCTCTTTGAGATAATGCAGGACATCGTAAAATAAAACTACGTCAATGATACTACCTTTCAACGGCAAGCTTAGCTGACCAAAAGTTTTGATTATTCTTATGTTTGTCTGTTTTTGTATGTTTTTCTTTTGCTCCAATTCTGCTAAAGCATCCTCTTGAGTATCCATAGCGTATACAGTGCCTTTGCTTCCTACAGCTTTTGCTGCAGGGACGGTGTAATGACCTACCCGACAGCCAAAATCCAAGACCGTATCATCAGCTTTTACGCCAACACTTTCTAGAAATTCAACGCCTTTTTCGGTTTCCCAATATAACATCTGAGGTAACGTTCTATTATATTTAAGAGCTAATTTTGTCATTTATTTCATAATCTATTGTAATTTTTTTTGGCAAATCTCTCGAGCTCATTTAGTCGATAGAACAAGGCCTTTTACCAAAAACAGCAGTACCTATTCTAACCATGTTTGCCCCTTCCTCTATGGCAACTTTGTATGAATTGCTCATTCCCATAGAAAGATACTTCATATTTACATTGGATAAATCGAGACTCTTGATTCTGCCAAAGATCCTTTTTGTTCTTCTAAAATACGGCCTTACATCTTCAGGGTTACCGAAGCGAGGTCCCATTGTCATTAGACCTTCAATTTGTAAATACTCAAGGTGGGACATCTCCTTAATCAGATTTTCCATGTAGTCTTCAAAAGGCTCTTGTTCATCAACCCGTATACCTGCTTTGGAATCTTCGCTGCCAATGTTGATTTCTACAAAAACCGGTACCATCTGTTTTTTTGCTTTTACAACTCTTTTATTAACAGCTTCTGCCTTCTCAAGAGAGTCAACAGTTTCAATTACATCAAAGATTCGTAAGGCTTTATTGATTTTGTTGGTTTGTAAATGACCAATCATATGCCATTTGACTTCGGCGGCTTTTTTTCTCAAAGCACTGTACATATGCCCGGTTTCCTGAACGTAGTTTTCTCCTATATCCGTAGCGCCAGCGTTGATAACTTCAATTAACTCTTGGGGAGTTCTTTTTTTGGCAGCTACTACTATAGTTACATCGTCTGGGATATCCTGCCTGATTTTCGCATAATTTGCAGAAATACTCATATTCAACTTCCGTTATATGGGTGCTTCTGATAATGAATTGTTATTTGCTATTCGCAGGGCTTTTTATCACAGGGTACATCTCGTCCACAACAGGTTCTGTCTCGGCCACAAGCCGGAGAATTACTTTTGGCATAATCATTAGCATAAAAACCAGAACCTTTGAAAATAACTCCTGCTCCACTACCAATAAGACGTTGCACTTTTCCATTACATTCCGGGCACTTAGCTATAGGTTTATCTTTCATGCTTTGGAATTTTTCAAATTTATGGCCGCAATCCTGGCATTTATATTCGTATGTCGGCATAATCAGCTCCTTTTCTTTTTGAAGGAGTTTCTATAGTATCAATTCTTGTCTTCGGCTTAGATTTGATTTCTAATTTGTTCAATGCCTGTTCCAAATCCCCGAGAAGAATCTCGGTTTTCTCAATTCCGGCAGATAGTCGAACCGTATTAGACCTTACTCCAAAAACGGTTCTGCGTTCCGGCGGCATATAAAGCAAAGTTGTAAGGTACGGTATGCAAATCAGTGATTCAGTTGCTCCCAAACTAACGGCATGACATATTACTTTAAGCTCGCTTATAAATTTTTTAGCATCATCCTGGCTGTTTCCAATATCAAATGCCATAATTCCTCCAAACCCATTATTCATTTGCTTAGCAGCAATTGAATGGCCTGAATCAGTTTTTAGTCCCGGATACCGTATGTTTGAAATTTTAGAATTGTCCGCTAAATATTCTGCTATGGCCATAGCATTAGCTGCCATTTTTTCCGCTCGAATCCCAAACGTCTTAAGACCTCTTTCCAGAAGAGAACCGGAATAGGCATCCAAAGTTGTCCCAATAGCCTGTCGGGTAAACCATAGTTTATCATAATGGCTTTTTGAACCGGCGATTGCTCCTGCCATAAGGTCGTTGTGCCCACCCAATCCCTTTGTGGCACTATGAACCACAATGTCAGCACCAAGTGAAAGTGGTTTTTGGTGGTAAGGCGTAGCAAAAGTATTATCGACAACCAGCAAAGCTGAGACCTTATCAGCCGCTTTTCGCAAAGAAGAAATATCCAGAACCTTACATAAAGGATTACTGGGGCTTTCGCAAAATATCATTTTTGTATTTGGTTTAACATATTCTGCAATTTTGTGTCCATCGCAGGCATCAAGCCAGGTTATTTCTATATCCATTCTTTCAAGTATGAGCGAAACTTTATAATGGGCTCCATATATATCGTGAAACAAAATCAGATGGTCACCTGCACTAAGATATGTCAGATAAACCATTGCGCATGCTGCCATTCCCGAAGTGCAGATAATACAATCTTCAGCTTCCTCCAAAGCAGCTATTTTCTTCTCTACCGCCCGAACTGTAGGATTATCATCTCTATGATAGGTATAACCATCGATTTCACCGTCCGTGATTTGCCGCAGCACCTCAAAGGAACTGTATTCGTAATTGACTGCATTTACAATAGGTGTAACCATTGGCTTGTTGCCATAAGGTGTTAGTGGATCACTCATAACTATGTTCTCCGTAAACTATCAATCCAATAATAACATTGCAATCGCGACGGTTGTCGTCCAAAGACCTTTTTGGCCTCTGGCTGTTTGTGTAATATTAGAGGTTCTGATAATCAGGCCACTGGATTTATAGACCTGCTCTTTTTCAGACCAGGCTTGATTCGGGTCAACTTCCAAACCCAGTGTCGTCCCAAGCATATCCGCCGCCAGGTCTTCGGACATATCTGCCGCTTCCTGCTGATTCATACCATAACCGTGAACCTCGCTTATATATCCCCAGTTATTTCTATCTTTGGGAACGGCAATACCTATTGAGGATGCTATCAAACGGCCATGCTCATTCATATCTGATCTTGCCATTACACAATAGGTTATTTGACCTGGAACAAGCGATTTTAATCCATTTTCACGAGCAATAACCTTGCACTTTGGCGGTAGTATTGATAATACCTGAACCAGATTTTGCTGGGCAACTCCGGCCTGCCTTAATGCCTCTTCAAAGGATTTCAATTGATATCTGTGTTTTCCTACCCCTTTTGTCAAAAACACTCTCACTGGAACCAAGCTACACATGTTAATTTCCGAAGACTCCTTACATATTTGCTTCAATTATTAATGGCACATATACGCGACGCGATTTTATGTGGAAGACCAATAACCAGTTGTTCTTTTGTGATACCGCCATATTTTCGAGAATCAGGACAACCAAAAGAAATGCTGATTTTCTGGTCGATATAGCTTTTGACTGCAACGTTGCCACAAACAGACATTATACCTGATATTTCCGTATCGAGATTACATTCCGTTATTGTTTGCCATGATCTAACCAGTTTCATTGCTGATTCCGAGTTGGCATAAGTTATATAGACGTCACCATCGATATCTTTGCTAAAAGAAACTCCTGAAAATTTTTCAGTAAGAACAGGCACACTTCTTATCAATTTAAGGGCTATGTCCTGACTGGTGCCCGTTTTCTCGGAAAGTCTTTGGGCAAGCTTTACATCAGTATCTTTTAGCCAACCAAAACATCTTTTGGCACCATCACAGCATATAGACGAAAAAGATAATGATATGGGCTTATTCTGAGACTTGTATACAGCTTCACAAAATCTGACAGGTTCAATATCGTTTGCAATAATTTCTTTCTCAAATTTAACGGCCACCCAGTCGGAACCGCTTATTTGCGACAATTTTTTACATATCTTATTTGACTCCAATTGTTTATCTGACATACTTGGTAAACTGTCTTTAGAAATCGATCTGCCCACCTGCACCGGAAAATAAGCATTTATCGCCAAAGGCTTTTTTAAAGCCTTTCATAGCTTTCTGACCGGTACAATGCAATGGGACAATTATCTGAACTTGGTATTTTTTGAAGGCCTCTATTGTTTTCGTAATTCGAACCGAATTTGCATTCAATAGGTGCATGCCACCCATAACAGCATATATATATTTTTCACCTGTCAATTTACTTATATAGTCAAGAGTGTTTACAACTCCTGCATGAGCACAACCAAAAATGACAACAAGGCCTTTTGATGATTCAATAAATAATGACTGGTCATCTAAAAGTTTATCTGGCTTGTGACAATTTTCATCAATGAAAAAAGCTCCCCCTACATCCTCGTAATCATTTAGACGTGGTATTTGTCCGGTTACTGACATTCCCGGAAATATCACAGCGGGAGTTGCCGTCCATGTAATTTGACAACCCTCAATAGCCTTTTTTACAGAATCAGACATGCCGATATACTTTGGCTTTGAGGTTTTTTGACTGTATTTTGGTTCTGTAGCTGTGGGATGCAAGTAAATCTTTGTCTCCGAAGTAACATTAGTTGCAGAATGCAAGCCACCTGTATGGTCATAATGACCATGGCTGAGTATGATTGCATCTGTTTGTGCAAGGTTAATATCTAAAGTCCTGGCATTATGTAGAATTGCATTACTTTGGCTTGTATCAAATAGTATCTTATTATTACCATACTCTATCCAGAAGGATAGACCATGTTCGGTTTTTAAACCGGCTTTGTAAGCTGTATTTTCAATCAAAATTATTATTCGAATGCTCTGCATCATGAAAACTGTCCAACTATATGGGCAAGCTGTGGCTGTTCATAGTATTTGCCTTTAGCTGTTGCCTTGACTTTGCCGTCCTGAATTATCTCAGCCTCCAGTAAATACAAAGGGTGCGAATTCCGTGTGATCCTTGCGGAGGCAACCGCCTTTTGTCCTGTTAAAACCGGTTGTCGAAATCTTATTGTTATCTCGACGGTAACCGTCGCCAAACCATGTACGAACATACAATTACCCATTGCACCATCTAAAACTGACGAGATAACACCACCATCCAGTATCCCCGGATAGCCTTCAAAACTTTCATCACATTGAAACACAGCTTTAACATTTCCATCATCGTTAGATTCAAATTGCAAACCAAGCCCGCTTAAATTTTCAGAACCACATACTACACATTTGGGATGAACAGATTTACTTATATTAGCAACATTATTTTGAATGGATTTAATATTCGTGACCGACCTTTCGTTTAACTCTATAAATGAGCGAATTCACATTTGCTTGTTATGATCAGTGGTCACAGATATTATTTCCTGTTACAAGTGAACCTTGCAGATAGGCTGATATAAGTTCTTCAGGTGTGCTGGCTTGTGCCCCAATAACAACTTTTATGTCATTTTGCACAAAAAGCTGCTGAGCACGCTGGCCCATACCACCTGCAATAATTACATTTACACCGATACCGCCAAGCCATTGCGGCAATACACCCGGTGCATGGCCGGGTGGCATTTCGTCATTTCTACTGACAATTTTTTTGCTGTCATCATCAACTTCAAAAACAGCAAACTGATCACAATGACCGAAATGAAGGCTTAATTTTCCTTGCGCTAATGGGATTGCAATTCGCATAAGTTTTCCTTTCCAAACTTTAATTTACTATTTCAAGTCCATAAATTGCAGAATACTTTGCTTAAAAGCAAGAGCTGTTCGACTCTCTTTGTATTCCTGAATATAAGGCTTGCCTGAATCACAGGCCTCAACAATTGCAGGGTCAATTGGAATCTTACCTAAAAACGGCACGTTCATCTCTTCTGCCATTTTTTCCCCTCCACCGGATTTGAATATATCCGTTTTATGACCGCATTTCGGGCAAACAAACCCACTCATATTTTCTATTACACCCAGTATATTTACGTTAAGATTCCTGCAAAAAGTAATGCCTTTACGAACGTCAGACAAAGCCACTTCCTGTGGTGTGGTAACAATTATTGCTCCGGTACAATTTTCAAGAAGCTGTACAATTGAAAGAGGTTCATCACCTGTTCCTGGAGGAGAATCTATAATCAAAAAATCTAAGTCTCCCCACTGAACATCTCTTAAAAATTGTTTGATCATGTGATATTTTCGCGGGCCTCTCCAGATAACAGCTAAATCTTTTCCCTGCAGCAAGAATCCTATAGACATAACCTTTAGATTATTCGTCATCTCTACAGGAAGAATATCCTGACCATTCGAGCCGATTTTGGCATCTTCGAGGTTCAACACCTTTGGTATGCTTGGGCCGTGTATATCAATATCCAGTAATCCTACCTTTTTACCCGCAAGAGCCAGGGAAATTGCCAGGTTCACTGATACCGTGCTTTTGCCGACGCCACCTTTGCCGGAAAGGATAAGTATTTTATTTTTTATCTGGATCATTCGCTGGCGAATCTGCTGCTGTTCGATCTCCATCTGTCTTTCCATATTCTGCTGTTGTGTTTGTGAAGTTTGCTCTGTCATATTTGTTCCTTTTTTACTTGTTTTTCAGCTTCCTTCGGGCAAGCATTTGAAATTTTAAAGTCCATAGCGACATCATACTTTTCAGCTATCTGCTCAAAAGCCTCTTGCACGGATTTAAATATAGCATCTGATTCTCCAACAACAAAGCTATCCATTGTCCGTGTTTGGACTTTTAGACCCTTATCTTTCAATATCCTGCAAAACTCATCAATAGGCTCAGAAAGGGATTCTGTTCTCAACGAATAAATACTAATTTGCACCTGAACTTTCATAGCTGAACCTCCGCGGCTATAAATGCACCTTTCTTACTGCCCACAACTCGGCACAAAGATTCCCAAAATGGCGATAACCATATCAGCCATTTATTTCGAAGGACAAAACCTGCTATTCGCATTCTGACCGTACCATAATGTTCAAGTAAATTTTTCAACTGCTGTGGTGAAAATAATTGTGCATAAGCATACACGCTTTCTGTGTTATTCTGCCTTTTCTGATTGTAAAAAGATAAGGAGTTTAATACTCCAAACAGAAGTCTACCTTTAGGTTTTACACATCTTGCCATCTCAGTAATTATTTCTTCGGGATTTTCACTAAATTCGAGAGTAGTAACTGCTGTTGCAACATCAAAACTATTATCAAAAAAAGACAGGCTCCTGCCGTCAGATACCTGGAAATGACAATTTGGTATGTTTTTTTGTTTGCAGTATTTATCATTTTCTCTGAAATATCTATGCCTGTAACTTCAAACCCTTTTTCACTAAAGAACCTGCTCCAGTGGCCTGTGCCACAACCGATTTCAAGAAGCTGTTTCCCGTTATTATAGTTTCCAAGTAAACTGTCAAAGGCTTTCTTCTCAAGTCTATCATACATTTGACCTACTGAAGAGTTATACCAGCTATCATAGCTGTCGGCCAATTTGTTAAAATCATATTTTGCCTTTGATTGATATGTCACGTTACAGATGTCCTTAACCTAAGGCATAAGTAATTTCTCTGAACATCGATTTTACTTTCTCAGTTATGTCGCCGCCGGTATATTCTATTAGTGTTGCTTTCATTATCTGTGCTTTTGTGAAAGATTCGTCATAAGGTATCTTGCCGATAACCCTTAAGCCTTTATCTTTGGCATTTTTTTCTATTCGTTCTGTCATCTCAGGATTGATATCTGCCTTGTTTACACAAACCAGGGTTTGGATACCAAAGTTTGATGTAAGTTGTGCGACTCTTTCAAGGTCGTGGATTCCCGAAAGAGTAGGCTCTGTAACCACGAGAACCAAATCCGCACCTGTAATTGACGCAATTACAGGACAGCCAATACCAGGCGAGCCATCTACAATCAATAGATTTTTATTTTGCTCTTCAGCAATTCTTTTCGCCTCTTTGCGAATCAATGTTACTAACTTGCCGCTGTTCTCTTCAGCAATACCAAGCTTTGCGTGAACCATAGGACCAAACCTGGTATCCGATATAAACCACTGACCATTAATTGCATCTTTGAATTCAATAGCCTCCACGGGGCAGAATTCGACGCAGACCTTACAGCCCTCACAGGATACAGGATCAATGATATATGTCTTTTCTATTGTTTCATTAGCAGGTCCGTTAAGACTGATAGCACCAAAGCGGCACATATTGGCACATTTGCCGCAGCCAATACATTTTTCACTGACGATAGAAGCCTGTTTGCCACCGGAAAAATCCTGTTTTTCCTTAATGTCAGGAGACATGACTAGATGCAAATCGGCCGCGTCCACATCACAGTCGGCTAAAACAAAGTTCTGTGCCAAAGAAGCAAATGCTGCTGCTATACTGGTTTTACCTGTTCCGCCTTTACCGCTTATTACTACTAATTCCTTCATAAAATTTCCTTCTTGGTTTATATTCACATAATTACAAGCTTGTTAATAAATTTACGCTGACATCCGGATTATTTTTCCTTGCTTATGGCATTTTTCATATCAGTTATTTTGGCTATAGTCAGGTCAGCTACTTTTTTTTCTTTGTTAAAGTAGCGAATCATCCGTTCGTAAAATTCTCTCTGCTGTTGTGGTGAGTCAAAATGCGTCAAAAGCTCTTTTGTTTTTGTTATATTTGCTTCAACTTCTTGAGGAATCCTCTCGCTGTCGTGCCTGACAGCATCCTGTGGGCATACATCGTGGCATTTGCCGCATCGGATACACTTGTCATCATCGATAATTGCTTTACTGTCTTGGTCTTGTGTAATTGCCTCTACGGGACACTCGTCTACACAAACACCGCAGCCAACACATAAATCCTGATTTACCCATGGCATTTTTTAATCTCCTGATTATTTACTTTCCTTTAATTTCAATTTCTAACTGATAATTGACAGAACAGGCAACAGACTTAGAGACAAGGCAATATTTCTCAGCTAACTGGCCCGCTTCCTGAACTTTTTCAGCAAACTTTTCTTCAAGCAACTGAACCTTTGCTTTAACTTCGACATTGGTGAACCGAAAACCATCAGATTGCTTTTCAAGCTGACCTGAGGCCTGTGAGTTGTATGATAAAATGTCAATTTTAAACTTTTGCGTAAAATAAAAAAACGTATTCATCAAACAGCTGTTAATCGCAGCGACAAACATCTCCTCCGGATTAAGGCCTTGTCCGCTACCGCCAAATTCAACAGCAGCTCCGATTTCCATCTCGCCGGGACTACTAAATATCACTTTTGCCGGTTCATTTAGATTTCGAGATACCGTATTTTTGAATATGTACGTTCTTTCATGTTTCATACATTTTGACCTTTACTTGCTCTGATTTGTTCTTGTTTTCGGCACAGCTATACCCGCTAACCCAGAGTATTTGTTTATTTTCAATCAACCTAGCCTGAATATGCTCAAATCCCACATCATCCAGATATTTCATTAATTGCTCTTTGCTAAAATACTTTTCGTTCCATAACTTCTGAGCCAACGACTTGTTTGGAAACTCAACGATAAGCACCTTTCCGCCTGGCTTCAAAACACTATAAACCTGCTGCAGGACTACTTTAGGAACATTCATCTCGTGCAAAGACCAGAACATCACGACTGCATCTATTATTTCACTTTGGACAAAATTAAGTTTTGAGGCACTTCTGCGAACACACTTAACAAGCGGCCAGTCTTTATTTATCTTCTCTTTATCCGGAAAACTTTCAGAAGATATATCAATACCGATAACCTTTTGCCTATTGGTCTGTGATAAATACTTGGCAAGTTCACAATTGCCACAGCCAATATCTAATACATAATTTGCCGAACGCAATTCCCTACTCACACGTTGATACAAACGCGGCTTAATCTTATCGTAAAAGTTATCAGGTAGTTTTGCAAGGCCCATCAGTAACACCTAAAATGAAATAACCTTATCTGCATCCGCAACCCATTGAGCCAATTCAGTTATCTTTGCTTCCTGGGCTCCTTCAAAATAAGGCTCTCCTTTGTGGATACCGCAGCGTACTTTACAAGTACCGCATACTTTAACAGGAATACTTTTGGCTATTAGATCCTTCAGCATTTTTCCCAAATCAAAATAGCCTTCCGGCTGCTCGGTTATGTCACGAGCCAGATCCACCGAATCATTCATTAAAAATATATTTACCTCCAAACCAATATCAAGCAGTTGATCTGCCAATCGAAGACCATTCCAGGTCACATCCGTGCCGTCGTAAGGATTTCTGTTAAATACAAGAAGAGCGTTTGCTGCCATTGATTTGTCCTTTTTCTTTGTCAGAATCAAAGAATTTCTCCCTCCACCACAAAAAATGTCCCCAGGGATTGTCAATTCTATATTTGCCGTCTTCAGGTACACCGGGCCAGAAATTGATTTCTTCCAGGATTTTATCGCAGGGTTTATCAAAAGCTAAAAGTTCATAAGCGCACTTTATGAGAGTAAATTTTTTATTTGCTTCAGGGCTGCTTTCGTTATGATCTGGATGATATTTGATGGCTGCCCGGCGATAGGCCTTCTTGAGTTGATGCTTGTCGGCCATTTCCTCAACATCAAGGATTCTGCAGGCTGCTTTACGTGCCTCTAAATCCCTGGTAATCTTTTCCATAAAGTCCGGGTCGTGTTTCAATTATTTTCACCCATCCTTTTGACATCCTCATACAACTTCAAAAACTTACTTTTATATTCCGGTATTGCCTCAACTATCATAATGCCTCGCGAATAACTTTCGGCTATTTTGCGGTCGTTAGGTATTTCAAGTATTATTTTAATACTTTCCTTTTGACAATATTTGACAACCGCATCATCACCAATATCGCTTCTGTTTATGGCTACTGCGAATGGAAGTTTTAATTCTCTTACCATTCCAACTGCTAATTCAAGATCATTTAAGCCAAAAGGGGTTGGTTCGGTAACAAGTAAAACAAAATCACTTCCCTTTATCGCTTCAATTACAGGACATGATGTGCCCGGTGGTACATCAAGGACAGTTATACAATCGTTGATTGCTTTGTTCTTTACATATTTTATTAATGCCGGGGTTTGGATAGCTCCTATGTCCAGCTTGCCATGACTAAAATACAAACCATTTGATTTGCCGAATTCAGCGATACCTATTTTACGTTGTTTTTCACTAATTGCATTTTCCGGACAAACCGCCATACACCCGCCGCACGAATGGCATAATTGTTCGAAAACCATGGGTTTGTCCTTCAGGCAGATTATAGCACTGTATTGGCAAAGCTGGCCGCATTTTCCGCAACCTGTACATTTATCCATATCAACTTCGGGTACACCAACAGTAACATCTTCTGAAGTTTCCACTTCAGGTTTTAAGAATATATGGCCGTTAGGCTCTTCCGCATCACAATCCAGATATTGAACCTGCTGGCCCGAATTAGAAAGCGAAACCGCTAAATTTGTCGCTATTGTTGTTTTTCCTGTTCCGCCTTTGCCGCTTGCAATTGCTATCTTCATATCAAATCTTCTCCATATATGTATCAACTTGATTCCAATCAAATTTATCTTTCGCAATCCAACCGCTCTGTGGAAGTGAATCAAAACAAACCGGCTTTGGATTACGCCAGTGATTCTCTGTTACATCCCATTTTGTATGCCTGTTCATTGGCGAAGCTGTTTTATCTATTCTGTAACCGGCTGGATGAAATCCTACAACGACATCGGCGGCATTAAGTGCTGGATCCATCTTTTGACTCCTTTGGTCTGTTTTTCTCATCTACAAAGACTTTCTTTACTCGCAGGTTTTTGGCTTTTTCTAAAGGTACCTGACAATAAGATATAATTATGACTTTATCCCCAACAGTTCCTAATCTCGCTGCCGGACCGTTTAATAAAATAACTCCCGAATCCTTCGGTGCTGCAATAGTATAGGTTATAAAACGCTGACCGTTGTTTATGTTCAGCACATGAACCTGTTCACTCGGTAATATATCAGCTTTTTCAAGCAGATTTTGATCAATGGTTATACTGCCTTCGTAATCCAGTTCGGTACCAGTTAATGTGGCACCGTGAATCTTGGATTTGAGCATAAAACGTTCCATTCAGCTTTCCTGTATAGTTACAATTTGGTTGATGTGTTTTGCCTGCCTGGATTATTTTTGTTAGCTTTCGATCTTCTGCTGGGTAATTGTAATAGCGCCATTCGGACACTCAGATACACACATAGCACAGGCAGTACAAAGTTTGGGATTGACAACAGCATGTTTGTCTATACTAATAGCGTTGACAGGGCAAACATCTGTACAAATACCGCAGCCATTACACTTGTCTGTCTGTACAGAGGCAGCAGCTTTACGACCACTTTCAAGCTGGGCTATTCTTTGATTCAGCTGTTGTTTTTGCTGCTCAAGCATCTGGGCCTGTTGTTTTAATTGGCCTAATTCCGACTGGCCTGCAGTTGGTATATTTGATGGTTGAAAAACACCAGGTCCTGCCGGTGTCCCTGGCATAGTTGCACCCATTCTCATTCCCATACCTCGGCCCATTCCTCTGCCGCCGCCCATACCGCGCCCTCTACCACCGCCTCTGCCCATCCCCATACCAGGGTTACCCATTGGTGGATTGTTTGAACCGGAAGGTTGCGTTTGATCTGGTTGTTGTCCGGAACTAACACCAAAGTGACTTTGCACATTAGGTGCATCTGCTGAGGAAAATTTACCTGTTTTAAATTGTTCAACAGCGGTACGTATATTTCCGCTGACTCCAACAATAACCTGTATCCCTGCCTGGCCGAAAACATTGAATGCATTAGGACCACAGTTACCAGTTAGCACTGTCGTTACACCTTTTTCTGACATTAACTGAGCGGATTGAATACCTGCACCACCACCTAATGCTATATTGGGGTTCTCAATAGCCTCGAACTGCATTGTGTCAGTATCAATGATAAGAAAATATGGACATCTTCCAAATCGGGCTTCTACATCGCTATCAAGTGTAGGCCCTGTTGACGTTACTGCAATTTTCATAAGTTTCCCTTTCTAACTTAATGGACATGTTCCGGTTGGACAGCTGTCATTGCCGCTCGATTTTGAGCTACTTCCCACAGAAAATGTTGAAAAAAGTCTCTGCATCTCATTGCCGCCACATTTTTCACAGATATGCTTTTTGTTACTGCCCGCTTTTTCCAAAAAATCTGTTTTGTGCCCGCATTTTTTGCATTTATACTCAAAAATTGGCATTATTGGACCTCCTTTCAGATCTTCTCAAAACATTACTTGTCTTTTTTTAGCTCATCTATCATCTCCTGCACTTCTTGGGCACCTTCATCGTATAGTTTTTGTTCATCTGGAGCCAATTCATGCAACAGTTTCAAAAATTCACCTGCGTGTACACGCTCTTCATCAGCGATATCTATAAGCACATCTTTGGCCAGCTTATTATCTACGGATTCAGCTAATTGCATATACAGTTGGATTGCTTCATATTCAGCTGAGATCATAAAGCGAATAGCTCTAATCAATTCAGCATCTGTTAACTTGCGGTCTTTTGCAAGGCCGCTGAATGGATTTCCAAATTCCGGCATAATCATTTTCCTTTCATTATTTTTATCTTAAAATCCTGTGCAGAACTCATCCCGTAATTGCTGGCCGGTTTTACCTTCAAGCAGTTTTTCACTGGTACGGGCAAAATAACTTGAGTAACCACCAGACAAGCTCTTGGCGTCAAAATCTTTTTGTCTCAAAATTCGTGAAGCAATGTAACTTCGGATACCAACCGCACAATATATATCGATGGTTCTGTCTCTGGGAAGTTCGTTTAGTTTTTTGCGAATTTGATCAACAGGTATATTTAACGCTCCTTTTATATTTCCTCTGGCAACTTCAGCAGGCGAACGAACATCAAGCAGAAAATTATTGTTATCGAGTTGTTCAAAATGCTTTATATCAGCGGTACCATCCAAAATATTACCCGCTGTGAAACCAGCCATATTTACCGGATCTTTGCCGCTTCCATAAGGAGGTGCATAAGCCAATTCCAAATCCTGAAGGTCAAAAACCGTCAGACCGCAACGAACAGCAGTGGCAAACACATCAATTCTTTTATCCACACCATCTTTGCCGACAATTTGAACGCCCAAAATTCTTCCATCAGGTCTGCTGAAGAGAATCTTGATGTGCATCTGCTGTGCACCCGGATAATAACCGACGTGATTGGCTGGATGAATATAGACTTTTTCATAGTCCATTTCAGCTTTTTGCAATTCCTTTTCGGTTGCTCCTGTCATTGCTACGGTCAGGTCAAATACTTTAAGTATCGCAGTACCCTGGGTGCCTTTGTATTTTGTACCACGCCCGGCTACATTATCTGCCACTATTCTGCCTTGCCTGTTGGCCGGACCTGCCAATGGGATTAGGACAGGTTTCTTTAACACAAAATGTTCGACCTCGATTGCATCTCCGACGGCAAAAATATCAGAATCACTTGTCCTTAGATGCTCATCTACCTTTATTCCTCCTGTGCTTCCAATCTCCAGACCTGCTTGTTTAGCTAATCTGACCTCTGGTTTAACTCCAATCGCCAGTACAGCCATATCACAGGAAAGCTCCATCCCGGATTTTAGAGCCACTATCAATTTTGAGTTACTCTGTCGAAATCCCGCAACCCCATCACTTAGCCATAAAGCTACACTTTGTTCGTGAAGATGCTCGTGCAAAGACGATGCCATTTCCTTGTCTAAAGTCGGCATTACCTGATCAAGCATTTCGACTATAGCAACCAACAGGCCCCGGTGTCTGAGGTTCTCAGCCATTTCCAGACCTATATAACCGCCACCGACAACAACTGCACGTTTAGGCTTGTGCTCTGTAATAAAATTATTGATAGTATCTGCATCCGGTATAGTTCGCAATGTAAAGATACGGGACGAATCGATACCTTTTATAGGTGGCTTGGCAGGTTCTGCACCCGGCGAGAGAATCAACTTGTCATATTTTTCATTGTAATTTTCCTGTGATGATAAATCCTTTACAGCAACCTGCTTATTTTTGCGGTCTATCTTTATTACTTTGCTGTTAACCCTTACATCAATGTTAAATCTGGCCTTGAACTTTTCCGGCGTTTGTACTAGTAAGTCATCACGGTTTTTTATTATCTGCCCTATGTAATACGGCAGACCACAGTTGGCAAAAGAGATGTATTTGCCTCTTTCAAACAAAACTATTTCAGCATCTTCGTCCAAACGTCTCAACCTGGCCGCTGCTGATGCTCCGCCTGCAACACCACCTACAACAATAACTTTTTTAGACATTCCATGTGTCCTTCAAAAAATTTAATAGACTCTCACCTTTGAGCGGAGCGAAAAGTCAGGAAGGGCGAGCAACTCGCCCTTCGTTCTTCGCTGTGTTCGCTCGAATAGATTTTTATTACTCTGACTTTTCTTTTTCCAGCTCTTCGATGCGCTTGTTAATGTCATCGAGTGACTGTTGCAGGTATTCTGATTGCTGTTTTAAAGCCTGCTGTTCCTGTTCGGCAGTGGGCCCAGCGGGGAAACCGCCCGGATAAGCAACTGGATAACCGTAAGTACCACCGGTATATCCACCCCAGGCAGGCATACCATATCCGGCTCTTGCCCAACCCGGAAGGCCGGTCGCATAATACCAATTACGGCGACCCCAGCCGCCACCTCGGCCCCAGCCCATACCCATACCACGTCCGCCGCCCCAGTATCCACGACCACCAATAGGATTGGCGTAACCTGGTACTGGATATCCTGCGCAAAAACCTGCGGCTCTACCTGTCATTGGTCCCATACCGCCTGGACCTGTTCCATCTCCACCTGGCATGATAAATCTCCTTTCGAATAAAAAAATAAGCCTTCTGTAAAACACATAACTTTATATAAAACAATGATTTAAGCTCATTGTTTTCTTGCAATCTCCTCCGTTTCAGCTATAATGTAAGTTATTTAATTTTAATCCTTTACAACTAAAACAGAGGAATATTTCTTATGCAACATTTTCAAACATCTTTCTTTTATGACCTTCAGGAACTTGTCCGAAAGGCACCACTGATGAGAAAATATTACTACATCTTTAAATCTCTAAATCTTTCAGCACTGCAGGACAAAAACGATTCGGCCGGAAGAACCGGACACTCACGACACGCTATACTGCGGGCCTTCATCATCAAGCATCTCGAACAGATAAATTCCGTCCCAAGACTCATCGAATACCTCAACTTAATACCGCCATTAGCTGAAATGTGCGGTTTTGATTTGGATAGCCTGCCGGATGAAACACAGTTTTACCGTTTCCTCAAAAAAACCAAAAACTCAACATTAAAAGCAATTCATAAAGCTGCCAACGATATTCTTATTGAAAACAATGTTATCTCGCTCGGTGAATTCATTCTCGATTCAAAACCTGTCCAGGCAGCCACAAAAGAAAATAACTTCAAAAACCCAAACAGAAATACAACCAATAAAGCAAAAAGGCCCAAGCGTAATCCCAGAGCAACTCTGTGCTACTACTCATCTCAGGTCGTAAACGGCAAAAAGCAGAACATGGTATTCTTCTGGGGTTTCAGGACACATGCTGTAGTTACCAAAGAGGGAATCTGCCTGGTAGAAAAAACACTGCCAAACAATATTACCGATCATGATGCCGCATTTAGCCTTATCAAAGAGCTTAAACGCAGATACCGCTTTAAAAAAGGCGCTATATTCATCGCTGATAAAGCCTACGATGTAAAAAAGCTTTATACATTCATTGCCGAGCAAATGAAATCAACTGCCTATATCCCTATCAATCCAAGAAACACAAAAGGCGATAAAATCTTTGGACCAAACGGCTGTCCGTTGTGTGATGCCGGAATCGAAATGAAATCGGTTGGCAGATGGACTGAAGCTAACAGAGAAAGACTCAAATTCAGATGCCCAATTAAAGCCAGTAAAAAGTTTGCACAGGAATACGGTAACATCTGTCCTGTAAACAATCTCAAATTCAATACCGGCAAATGCTACGGCTGTACAAAATATCTCGATATTACCGATGACGCCCGTTCAAGAGTTCCGAGAGACAGCAAAGAATTCAAAGAAACATTCAAAGACAGACAAACTGTTGAACAATACTTCGCCCGCCTTGGTAACAGAAAAGCCGAACAAACAACGCACTACGGCTTTACCACAATAAGCAATCAGATGACTATAACACATCTTACTGCCAGCCTTATTGCTGTCGCTGCGGCAATACATTTACAGCAGCCGGAAAATATCAGATGCTATCGAACATTTGCCAAAGCTGGTTGGCACGGTTTAGTGCTGAAAGATTAACTTTTCAAAGAGCTATGACAAAGCATCCGAAGATACTCTGCCCAAAAACAGGCTTAAAAGCCTGAAATCACATCAAAATCATTCTATTGGTTGCCAAATCCATCTCTGCTATTAATAACCGTTGCTTACTCAACTTCCTTTGCTAATATCTCACTCATTTTGCAGAAGTCTTATAAAAAAATGTTAGCTTCTTGTCATTTTTGTACCACATTTAGGACAGCTTCTTTGATTACAAGGCTGTCCTGCAACATGAGCGACCGTTGCTCCGCAGCTTGGACAGACACAATTTCCGCCCGGTCCCGCTGCAAAGGGACCGCCCATCCTGCCTCTACCTTGCCCCTGACTGCGTCCCATCCCACGACCTGTGCCGGGTCCTTGACCAGTCGGGCCTGTACCATCACCTCTTGGCATAATCTATCCCTTTCAAAATTTAAATTCTCCTTCTATTACCAGTGGCCCAATCTACCTCTGCCGCCTCTAAAACCTCGGCCACGGCCAAAACCACGAGCCAAACCGGCTCCAGGAAAACCTCTACCGAACCATGACCTGCCAGCTGCATAAGGTATGCCATAACCATATGCACCCTGATTGTAACCATAGGGCACAGACGGCCCGATTGCAGGAGCATATCTTCCTGCTCCAACTGGATTCATATAGCCGGGCACCGGGTAGCCAGCACAAAAACCAGCTGCTCTGCCTGTCATAGGCCCTAATCCTGCCGGACCTGTTCCATCTCCACGAGGCATATTAATCACCTCCTTTTCATCTATTAAATTCGTATTTACATTGCCTATTGGCGTTCCTTGAAGACCTGCCAGACCATTGGCCTGACCGGGCTTATCTTTTGATTCCTGCAACACACAGAAACCCCTTTCTCTCCCTGTCATCGGACCCTGACCTAACGGACCTGTACCATCAAATCCTGGCATTTTTAATTTCTCCTCTGAATGCTTTTGTTTTCTGCAAAATCATTTTGCCAACTTCACAACCAATATTTCTTGAAATTACGGGACACTTAGCTTTGAGTATGAAAAATATGTTTTTATTAACATCACTCAACGTCTCGTAATTACCCTGTCCCTTAGCTATAACCAAATCTGCTTTATCGAAACGATTCCTGAAAGATTGATTGCAGCTTTCCAGTATCGTTCCCGGTGCATCAGAGCCATTGCTGATTACCTCAACAATTTTGGGCAGGCCGGTAATTTCAGCATCCTGCATCGTGGCATCATTTATTACAGGAGAGCCTTTAACAGCTACAGTGATTTTTTCTATGGGCAATTGCTCAATTAAAAGACGGTCAAAAACAATTTCGCCGGCATTGTCTGCCAGATAAAGAATATTTTCTGCTTCATTTACTGCATTACCAAAATCTTCTATTTGCGAACCTGAGAATACGTCAGAAAAACACTTATTTATTGTTTCTTTCAATTCTTCTTCCTGCAGTTGGCTCTTGACTCCAAAATCGATGATATTGCCCGCGATAGCCAGACGAACCGCAGTTTCAAGCGGATTTTCGGATTCAATGATTAAATGACGCATCTGGGAATATAATTTCAATGCTGCATTATTAAACCGTTGCTTGACGCCGTGGTAAGGGTCTTCAACTCCTACCAATTCTCGAATAAGTCGGTGTATTTTTTGTCCTATAACTGGCGGAGACTGGCTCATATCCAGGTTATTAGCAAGATCAAGCACACCACGTACCACTTTTTCATGGATGGTTACATCATCTGTCGCATGTCTTGCTGCATCAAGCGATTGCCTGATAAAACATGGTATACAATCAAGATATATTTTCATAATCTTTGCTCTGCTTTCCTAAATCCAGTGTCCTTCAACATTAGCCTGATCCACTTGTTTCAATTTGCCTGCCTTTAATGATTCCACTGCTTCGGCAACAGTTTGCTTCCCAGAGAGAAATATTTCTACATCAGCAGCATTAAGCGTCTTAAAAGCATTCGGGCCTACATTTCCGGTTATAACAGCCTCAACACCGAGATTGGCTATGTTTTGTCCGGTCTGAATCCCTGCACCTTGTACTGCATTTAAATTCAACTCGTTGTTATAAAATGTGAAATCACTGGTTTCTGTATCAACTACAAGTAGATACTTAGCTCTGCCGAATCTCTGGTCAATTTTGCTTGCAAGCTCTTTTCCTTGTGATGTTACTGCTACTTTCATCGTTTTCTTTCTTTACTCTTCTTAGACTCCGTCCCCGTCGGTTGCGCCTAATCTGGTCTACAACTTAAATTTACTGTTACATTTACCACTTCCTGCCGCGTCTGCCTCGACGTCTCCGGAAACACCTGCGAGCACCTTCCCAGAAACCTGGCAAGGCATATTGCGGCTGATACAATTGACCTGTTTTGTATGCATCCAGAATCTGCTCCGTCGAACCTGTAACAAACGGTAATACCTCAATTCCTGAACTGTTTAACATAAAAGTTAAAGGCCTGGAGATTGCTCCACAAATAAGCACATCAACATTTAGCTGTCTTAATTTAGCTGCTCTTTCCGGCCCGCTTTGCTCAGTTAGCTCAATTTCCTGACGGCTTTTTTCTGTGCCATCTTCCAACTCGATGAGCAAGAGCCTATGGGCAAAATCAAAAACGCTCGAAACATTACTTTGCCAAACTGGTATTGCAATTTTCATAAGCAGTCTCCATTCTTACATCC
>Ga0180301_10000637_pt1 | contig 27168 bp, 18 predicted proteins | sample GuaBasSediGuay16_FD_121797 | JGI IMG/M metagenome (GOLD analysis project Ga0180301, IMG submission 121797) | Subseafloor sediment microbial communities from Guaymas Basin, Gulf of California, Mexico - Guay16, Core 4569-2, 12-15 cm | ecosystem: Environmental > Aquatic > Marine > Hydrothermal... | reverse complement strand
AAGAGAATGCATACTTTAGTTGTTTATTGTATGTGTGTGCAAAGAGTATGCAACTCAAAAGTTTGAGAAATTGCGTTTCGAAAAATTCATATAAATCGTATGACGCTTTAATAACTAAATACTGGAGGAGCTGCGTGTTCAATTCCCTCTGAACAATTGTGGTGTTCTTGTCGAATGATTGTATGTATTGAGTGTTTGTGTGTGCAAAGAGTATGCAACTCAGAAGTTTGAGAAATCGCGTTTCGAAAAATTCATATAAATTGTATGACGCTTTAATAACTAAATACTGGAGGAGCTGCGTGTTCAAGTCCCTCTGAACAATCGTGGTGTTCTTGTCGAATGATTGTACCCGTTTCATCCCATTCTATGAAATTTCCATGTAAGAAACAATTTTTATAATGGCACTCAATTTTCATTTGTCCGTTAGGATGCCATTCTTGGTATAGTCCATCTCTTATACCATGGTTAATAGCATATCGTATTTTTAGTTGTCCCGTTTCATACCATTCCTTGTATTCATTTATACAAATACTACGACCAGCTCCAGTAATCTTATGGAATGACAGTGTTTTCAAGACACCATTAGCATGATATGTTCTACATCTTCCGCTAAGCTTACCATTTTTGAAGAAGCAATGTTTACTTAGCTGACCATTAGGGTGCCACTCTTTATATTCTGATTTCTTTGTACAACTTATGTCAATGGTGTATTCTTTGTATAATGTTCCATCAGTATAATACTCTTTGTGGTGTATTAACTCTTCTTCCATGATTTGTGTTGTTGAAAAATTTGGGAATTATTATTGGTTTGTTATTTGTGCGTTGTGTATAAAAATGAGCTTTTTCTTAATATATAATGATGACGGGAGAGTGTTTACAGAGGAACTCTCATTCATTTATTGTTGATGATGTCATCCTGCACGTAGAGTATGATTTAGATGGAATGTATTGGTTGTATCATAAAAATAATAATAAGTTGACGGGTGAGTTTATAAGGTGGTATGATAATAATATGTTAGAAAAACAAATATTCTACAAAGATGATAAACATAACGGAGAATGTAAAAAATGGAATAAAATTGGTCAACTAATCAAACGTCAAATTTACTCTAATAAGAGATTAGTCAAGAAATAAAGTGAGAACAACTTAATAAAAATGATCTTTTTGTAAATTGGATAAATGTCTTCTTTGGAAGAGGAATTATTTTATAAATCTAAGATCTTTCCGCTAAAAAGAATGATGTCTAATAAATATAAATGGAAAAATGATGCATTCAAATACATGTAAACATGCATCCGCATATATCGATACTTATGATAATAGTAGGAGTTATGATCGGAGTAAGTAGCAGTATAGCCTTTTCCGCTGCACAAGCGGGAGAATTAAGCTTCATGAAAGTGTTTTCTGTTTTATCCTGTTTGTATTTAGCATACATATGCGTAATATATGGAAACCTATTGTACAGTATTACGCGTGCTGCAATGGAACAAGGTTCATTATTTGAATTGATAAGTGAAATTTTGAATAATTGATAAGTTAATGTATTTACATTGTGAACCAAATATACATATTAACTATATTAATTGCAATATCAATCCATCATATGCTAAGTATGCATTTGGATTGACTTTTTGTATTTCTTTCTCCGCTTTATCATGGGGTGGAACCATTCGACCTATCTGGATGAAATATATCATTTTAATATTATATTTGTTCGCCCATTTGAGAAAACCCATTATTGATTGATGTTTAAATACAGGTCGAGTCCATCCTGCTCCATCTACCATTGCAAGATCAACGTTTTTGAAATATTTTTCACTTGTTGATGGAACAGACAACATATCCGATGCATATATAAAACTAGTATCTGCAAATTCGAATTTATATCCATAAGTAGGATCATCATGAATAACGGAGAAAGGTGTTATAGAAAGTCCTTTAATTTTAAGTTCGGATGTATAGTCTATGGAAACATTTAATTTATCATATAGATCTAGTGGACAATATAATACTCCTCGTTTCATAAGAGGCAATCCATCGACAGAATCTGAGTGTGCATGCGTTACTATTATATAATCTACTTCATAGTTAACATATTTAGCGGAGTGTTTATTGCAATCTAGTAGTATGCATATAGTATGTTTTTTGTCTGGCTCAATATATCTAAATAATATTGATGTTTGTTCTCTATTGCTCTTTCCGCTTCTATCTCGTATAGGCTCATACGGGCCAGTGCCTATAAACTCTAACTCCATATTATTTGATATATAATTAATGCATATATATTATGAAAATGATTTTTGAGATTGCATAGAATTTATCCATGGACATAACTTCATATCATAGTTAGATAATATATGTATTATACAAATGATCGATTTCTAGTGGATACAAATATGGACAATGTATCAAAAGGCATAGATAGATGTTCTGTTCCAACGAAAGAATGGCTATTTAATTTAGCTCCTGATGCTATAACAATAATGTTGGAACAAGAATACATACGACAAATGCATTCACCCGATTTATTAGCTATTATAGATAGACTTTCATATGCAATAGAACCAAATCCTAATCTGAAGAATATTGCATCGAGAGAAAGAGGAGTCGTAGGAGAAGATATTATAGAAAATATTTTACGTTCAGCATTTGAACAAGTTGATCGAGTTAGTCTTACTGCACATAGTGCAGATCTTAGAGTAAACAATGACATATTGGTCGAAGTTAAGAATTATACAGGTACAGTTCCATCGGCAGAAGTAGACAAATTTATTAGAGATCTACGATCGCATGCTGTATCTGGAGGAGTCATGATATCGATGAAGTCTAATATAGCCAAACATAAAAAATTGGAACTTTTACGTATTCCACAAGATGGAATAGAATACGTTGTTGGCTTTATATCTTTAACAGATTATTTATGGTCGGAAAGACATGCAGATGAATTTATTATTTTGATAACCAAGTTAGTATACGAAACTATCAAACGGGATAAGTGGAAAATCTCTTCCGATCGATTTGATGATATACTAACATTAGTTGATGAATTATCTAGAATAATAGATGTCGTTGTATCGGCGAAAGAAGGTATAACTCAATTCAAATCAATAGCCGTCATAAAATTAGATCAAATTATGGAAACATTGTCACTTGGCACTTCGCTTATGCGACGAACTATAGAAAAAATAAAGTCTATTATAAATGGAAGTATTGTATCTACAATCGCAATATCAACTCAGGAAATGATAGATAAATGCTATGTGAATCCGGAGCAAGTTCAACTATTCCTTACGACATTAGATAATAGACTTTGTGAAAGTATTCACGTTGAATCGAGAGATGGTAGTGTAAGTCCTGTATCATCTAAAGGTTGTACATGGATACAGGAAAATACTAGAACATATAGATGCCAAGAATATCCTATAAGTCTTACAATATATAAGAGCAAAACAGAAATGGCAATATTGTTAAATAAACCAAGAAGCATTGCATTATCGGATAAAGGATTTAATTGGACTGAGGTCTCTATAAAAAATGGAGAACTCTTTCTTCCAGTAAATACTACGAATGTTGATATTATGTTACATTTGTTGAATATGTAATAAGTGTATGCGTTATATTTATTATTTTTATTAATTATGTAATAACTGTATACAATACAACATGCATAACTAAGCATGTGCAGCAGCATCTTCAATATCATCGTCTAATGGATCGAGAGCTGTTTCTATATTTACCATACGAGTTACATTTTTCTCGAATGTGTATACACTTAGCTTTTTGATTCTTCCTATTCGTTGTCCTCTTCCGATAGCTTGTCTCATATTTTCATAGGTTAAGGAGTCATATATAACAATTATATCAACGAAAGGTATATTGAATCCCGATGCAACAGTTTTAGCATTTGCACATATAACCCTAATCTCTCCACGTTCCATTTTCTCTAAACATGCCGTTTTACCGGGAGATAATAATCTCGGATTATATTTACAGGCTTTAAGAACATTATATACTAAACGTTGTGAATCGGGTGTAGCATATACGATCATATTTTGTGGTTCACCCGTATCTAGTAATTCCATAATGAAACTTATCTTCGGATCTATATTGTTTGTATTTGTTGTTATTTCATCATCATCACTATCGTCTTTTGGTCTAAAGATTTGTATTTTTCCATCGATGAAAGATGTACAACAAGATGTATCTAAGTATGCATTGCATACTAGACAGTATTCTGATCTAAAAGCTCGTATTGCACATGTGGTACATATTGTATGAAGGCATGGTGCAAGTAATACGGGATCAGTTGCAGTTGGATTACTACAAGTATAACAATGAAATGTGCCAAGTTTACATATGTTATGTTGAAGTTGTTTTAACATTGCAAGTGCTGTTCTGCCTCTTTTTCCAGATTCTTTGCTAGTGTTACAAAGAGTTATATATGTTTCTAAAACAATGTTACTAAACATATTCCCGCTACAAAACTTACTATTATACAAACTTCTTTTCACCGGTATTAGGATGTTTTGCCGTAGGAGGTCTAAGTTCCTCTTAGAAAGACAGCCATCGAGATAGTCTATCATCCTAATGCCGATGAGATCTATATTGATAATTTCGAAATCTTTTATATTAACATATTGGCGGAAGAATTTTGGTGATGAACAATATGATAATTTGTCTATCATAATATCAGGCATATTAGTAAATCTTGATACAAATCCTGATTTTGTCACTCCGGAACTCAATTGTGATACAGTATTGGTGAGAAGCCATGTAAAGTTAGCTATTGGTTCTCTCATATTTGCAAATTTAGTAGAATCTATGTCATCTATAATCACTCTACGCCAAGCATAGTCATGTTGTTCGATGAATGAATTATATATATCTGTACTACATAATATGATATCTAAATTATTTAATTCTTCTTCGTTGAACATATAGAACTCTGATGCTTCGCCAGACTTTAGACTTGTTATTGCTATTTCTTTTTGCCAAACATTCGTTTTTAATTGTTTCGGCACTATGATAAGTGTTGCATGTACAGTATGAGCACGTAACTCTACATATCGTTCCATGTGACAATATTGCCTTTGTGCATGCCTTTGCTTTAAACCCATAGTAACATCATAAATCTTAGTAGCGGAGAATGGTATGTTCTTCCCATGGTAAATTAATGTTAGTGCAGTAAGTGTTTTGCCAGCTCCTAAGTGATCTGTTAAAAATCCTATATTAGTATGTATATTATAAGATGCATCTTCATAATCAAATGTTAGTTCTTTCCGCTGCTCGAATTCGAGCATAGCATGAGCTAAAGCTAATTGATGCGGAAACATCTTAACATCAAATCCTGGATCTTCGCATCGTGGGTCTTCTTCCGTTACATAATTTATATGCAAACTATCTGCTGGTCCTGCCATTTAATATCTAGTATTGAATCACTTTTATAACGTATACCCTGTATTTTTTAAAAGTAAGTGAAATAAAAAAGTTGACAATTTCGTCCGGAAAAAGGGGCAACATAAAACCGACACTACATAGATAAAACACAAATCACCAAACAATCAATACTCTATCTACACACACTGCATAAGAATTTACGCCCTTTTGATGGCTTGCAAGCACAGCATAATTGGGATTGAAGCATTAGTGGGCAAGTTCTATTACATTGTATACATCTTTTTATTATTTTATCGGAAGGAAGTGGTGGCAATATTGGGTCTTGCTCATTTGCAGATCCTCTCTCCATTTGCCTCCAAAATATCGGCGCTCTAGTATGATTGCCTTGTCTAAATACTTCTAAAGTTGACCACCAAAAGTGTGAATCACATACTACACAATGAATATGATCACAACCTTTATTTTTTTCAATAGGAGTTTTACATATCGGACAAGGTTTAGTTACTTTTGTTATATAGAATTCATCACGCATCACTGTTTCATCACATTTACCATTATGCTTCTTTTCACCACATTTATCACATATTTCTATACCACATTTGTCACATCGCAAGTTAGTTATCAATCCATCACACTCCGTTATAGGACATTGACCAGGCATTCTTTTTCCTAATTGATCGCGTAATGTATCTTTAATTTTATCTCTATATTGTTCTAATTCTTTTTCATATTCTACTTTACGTTTATTCCATGTAATGGTTTCGCGTGTTACTGTATCGGAATGTATCCTAGCATCTAGTATTGCTTTAACAACGAGACCTTTAGGATTTAATTGAATGTTACATCCAGGAATAGGACAAATGAAATCTCTATTCTCTTTTGCTCTATACGTTAGATATGTTGAAAGACATTTTCGACAAAATTTATGATTACATATTGTAGTAACGATACTTCGTTTCGTTGTGCTAAGATCGTCCCCACATATCGGACATCCTTCCATTTTTATTCATAGATAATATGATTCATTTGTACTATATCTTAGTAGCATTGTAATAGCATGAAATTCAAATATATTATATGTCAATAATATAATCAGAATGTACTTTCTATAAAACTTTTTACTATAAATGGAGTCTAGCCCATTCTTCACGCATCACATAGACCAAAAATTAGGGACTATTAATAATCCAAGTTTTTATTATGTCACAGCGGGAGATGGATCTCCCCTTACCACAACAACGGGTAGTATTATGATAAGTAGGCCTAATGGAGCTAATGCAGCAGGATTGCGATTATATGTTAATGATTATACAGTCGGTGGAACTATGCCCACGATACAATGTGATACATATTTGGATGGTGCGACCAGCACTTTATATACAGTAACTGGGCCACCAAGTACAGCATTGTTAACGTATTTAAAGTCGGCCCAGTACGATGAAACAACAACATTTAATAAGATTGCAACCTTCTCCGCTCCATCGGGAAATGCATTGTATGTGACAACGCTATCTCAGTTTGATGGTACGGTCACGCTTCCCGATACATCGACACTCACTACAGCCAAATCAATACTTAAAGTAACAGATATCACGGGAATATTAACTTCTAGTGCTGCAGCAACATTTAATGGAGGAGTAACTTTCGAAACTACTCCCGTTGCATTAAATACGCCGATGACCGTAGCATCTCCTGGATATATACAATCGCAGACACCAGTTCGTTTGGGTACATCAACAAACATTATATATTTGTCTGGGACACTCAACGACTTCTCTATATTGAAAGGAGATGGGTCTGTAATGCAAAGATATTTATATACTAGTGGAACAACAACATATACAAACACCACTGGAAATCCTTCCGTTTCTCCGACGGGAGGGATCCTTAATGTCGATGATCTTGGAACAAGCGTTAATTCATCTAGAGCGTATACTCGCTCAATATTATTAGATGGAGATTATATCAGGTCATATGAATCGATCGGGCCTATTGCATCAGCATTATCAAACAGACTTATTGAATTTAAGCGTGACATAGTAGGAGCTACGGGTTCATCTATATTATCATTCTGTCCTAACATAATATATGATGATCCGGCAACGCCTGTTAATTATATGGCATTTGATGTTGATAACGATGGCGGACAAATAGAATCCGAAGGACTCATATTGGCACCTGTTACAGATGCTCAAGCACAATCTAAAATATCATTCCTCGCTACAGGAACTACTGGAATGACAGATACAGGAATAGATAAGCATCCATCTTATGGCGGAGAGGTTGTATTTAGTACGGTCTCTAGGGCATATGGCGCTAACACATTAGTGCGCGAGGGTCTTACCGTCGCTACTATAGATTCAAGTGCAGTTCACAAACCACATTTGCACTTTAGGTCGGCTGGAGGGATTGATGTATTTGAAAATCTATACCTTATAGATACTACAGCGGGAACAGATTATAACATAACATATAACATTGATTTTGCTAAGTATGATTCCACAACATTTGAATATGGTATGCAGATAAAATACAATACTCTTGGAACAGAATCGGGAGGAGATTATAGTGTCTTACCAGGAATGACTACCTTACTTGGACGATCGGAAGAGTTCCAGTTACAAACCTCTTCTTTAGGTTTTAATCGAAATGAAGTTGGTTATAAACACGTTGCTAATATTGGTAATGATATAATAAAATTTAAGACATATAACATTCCACAATATGGTTATGCGCTCGGGTACGAGAAAAATACTGAATATGTCGGTGTATATTATGTTGATGGAGATGCCACGGGTGGAGGTGCCGCAAGTTCACCTGCATTACTTAATACATATACACTCGGTGGTGGAACTATCGATACTGTATATGCAAGTGCTTCTGGAACCAAAGTTTACATATCTAGATCTGAAAGTGGATGGCTTGGAATTGATGTGTCAGATCCTTTGAATCCTGTACAATTTGCTGGTGGCGATCCAGGAACTATTAATGCACTTACTATAAATGGTAACTATTTATATGCTGCTGCTGCAGATCTTGGGTTATTGACTTATGATATTACTAACCCAACTACGTTTACAGAAACACCAATTAATACGGATGATCAAGGAGGCATATATGATGAAATTATACTTGATCTACCACATAATAGATTGTTAGTCTGTGCTGGTGCTAAATTATACATATATGATGTATCAACTGCTTCTACGCCGACATATAAAGGATATATTCAAGCTGCTAATACATTGCGGGATGTAACTGTTGAAGGAGAATTATTATATGCAGCGGAAGGAGATAATGATTGGGAAATCTATGATATAACAGGTTTGATATATCCCGGTAGTCCTGGTCAAATCTTTCCGACTAATACATATACTATACCACGTAATCCTAGTATTGGAACTTATATTCATATTCGCACGCATACAATTGGGACACCTACTAAATATGCATTTATAGGAACTAATGAAGATGGAATTCATATTTATGATGTTACTGATCCTGCTAATGTTACGGCAGTGGCTAATCATGATCCTGGTGGATATACGAAACATTGTATTGTTTTACTAGAAGGGACTACATATTATTTATGGGCTGCTATTGGTGGAGGTGGTCTTGCTATATACAATATATCTAATCTTCCAACATTCGAATCACCCGATGTAACAGATGTTGGAAATGTACAATGGTTTGCTGTGTCTGGGACAAAAATATATGGTGGCGGAGGAGGGCCTGATCAATTATATATATGGGATATCGGTGCAAATGTATCAACTGCAAACATGCGTATGTATATTACACCTGGATTAACATTTACAAGTGATGTTGTATTTAATTCAACTATTGCATCTTTCATCGAATTAGGAACTACGGATGCATTTACCCGTTTTCAGATATGGAATTATGGCACGGATAGTATTTTACGTATGGGTGGTTTAGGAGCTGATGGAGATCCATCTGAAAAACATAAGACGTCTGAAGGAATAGTAGTATATGGTAAGAATGCACAAGGAGATGTATATGACTATGCATCCTCGAACAACTTTGCATATACTCGTATAAAACCTCTTCGATTTGGCATTTATAATTCTAAAATAGGAGTAGCAGCAGGGTACATATGGCGGGTAGATGATACACAAATGTATTTTAAGACTTTAGATCAAACAACAACAACATTTAGTATACAACGTGCTTCTGGCAATACCATCATTGGAGGAACACTCGCAGTAGACACTATCGATGAACATACATTAGACGCAGGGGTTACTATAGAAACAGTATTGATAAAGGATGGATTAGTAGATGGACGAGATGTATCAGCAGATGGGGCCAATTTAGATAATTTATATACCACGATTGGATTAGGTTCTCTTACGGCAGCGGAAGTAGATCAACTAGAGAATATAGATACTACAACCATATCAGCTGCTCAATGGGGATATGTTGGAGCACTTGATCAAGGACTCGCAACTACCAATAATGTAACATTCAATACGGTCACTGCTACTACATCAATATCCACCGATACAATCAATGAAAAGACACTTGATGCAGGTGTGACTGTAGACACAGTATTGATAAAAGATGGTTTGGTAGATGGAAGAGATGTATCTACCGATGGAACTAATTTGGATACGTTATACACCACCATTGGATTAAGTGCGCTCACGGCGGCAGAAGTAGATCAGTTAGAAAACATAGGTGTGACAACCGTATCAGCTGCTCAATGGGGATATCTTGGTGCCCTTGATCAGGGACTCGCAACTACAAATAATGTTACATTTAATACAGTTACCGCCACTACATCAATATCCACCGATACTCTCAATGAAAAGACACTTGATGCTGGAGTAACTGTAGACACAGTATTAATAAAAGATGGTTTGGTGGACGGAAGAGACGTATCCGTTGATGGAGCTACTCTTGATAACCTAAACTCGACTATCGGGCTAAATGCTCTTACAGCAGCGGAGGTAGATCAATTAGAGAATATAAATACCACAACTATATCAGCTGCTCAATGGGGATATCTTGGAGCACTTGATCAAGGCCTTACGACTACTAGCGATGTTACATTTAATACGGTCACTGCTACTACATCGATGTCTACCGATACTCTCAATGAATACACATTGGATGCAGGCGTTACAATCGATACAGTATTAATAAAAGATGGTTTAGTAGATGGAAGAGACGTATCCGTTGATGGAGGAAATTTGGATAACTTGTATACAACAATTGGTTTAAGTGCTCTTACAACAGCGGAAGTAGATCAATTAGAGAATATAAATACCACAACTATATCATCAGTGCAATGGGGGTATCTTGGGGCTTTAAATCAAGGACTTACTACTGCTAGTGATGTTACATTTAATACAGTTACTCTATCTACTTCTCCGACTAATAGCAACCATGCAGTAACCAAAGCATATGCAGATGGCATTGCTGCCGGAATACGAACAAAGGGTTCCGTATTAGCAAAAACAATAGCAGCTATTCCTGCCTATACTGCCGCTGGATCTGGTGTCGGAAAAACAATAACCTTTACAACGGCTGGAGATCTTAATAATGAAGTCGGAGTATCCATAGACGGTGGAGTAACTATAGTCCAAGGAAGCCGTTTACTGCTTGATGATAGTGCATTTGGTGGATCCCATATTGATTCAGGATTATATGAAGTTACTACATTAGGAGATGCTGTAACACAGGCTGTATTAACTCGAACTACGGATTGCGATGGATCTCCATCTAATGAAGTTGTATCTGGTATCGTTGTATTAATAACGGGTGGAACTACTTGGGCAAATACACGATTTGTACTTACTACTAGTGATCCTATAACAGTTGATACAACAGCACTTAGTTGGACACAATATTCTTCCGATGTATTTACTACAAGTGCAGGAATTACAAATGTAGGTGTTGATATCAGACTAGATCTTACATACGCTGCAGTTTGGACTGGTTTACACAGCTTCGCTCATGCGAGTGGTATACTAACTGATGTTATAACGGAATATACAACAGATGCGGGAGTAACTATCGAAACAGTATTAATAAAAGATGGTCTTGTAGACGGAAGAGATGTTTCTACTGATGGATCTAATCTTGATAATCTATACACTACCATTGGACTAAGTGCACTTACTGCAGCGGAGGTAGATCAATTAGAGAATATAGGTGCTACAACCATATCAGCCACTCAATGGGGATATGTAGGAGCACTTAATCAAAATCTCACAACTGCTAGTGCTGTTTCCTTCGCTAGTATATCAGGACTTTCAACAATAACTGCTAGCGGATTGGCTTCATTGGGTGGTGTAATAACAACTGCAAATACAGACTTAACATCAAATGCAAATGTTGGAATGTATTTCCTTAGTGGAGGATGGATGACCAGTTTATTCGCTGGATTTTCCACATTTGGAGGGGTATTTAAAGGTCGTGATGCTGGTCAAACAGTTATTCAGATATCACCAAATGATGGCAATGATAGCCTCATGGTAGTAACAAATGAAGATTACTCTGTTGATCCACAAGGTGTGCCAGATAAGATTCTACTTAAATTACCAACAGCTGGCACGGCATTATTATATCGTGATTTGCGTATATTGCGTGATGGAGATAATGCAAATGCATCACTTACCATATCTACCGATGGTGCTACTTATGATGCACTCATTGCATACAAAGTTGGTGCTACAGGCGCGACACAAACAAGATGGATCACACAAACTATCGATACTGGAGAATTTAGATTTGATAGATATAATTCTAGCGGAGTATTCCAAGAAACATCATGGAACTTATCTGCTACTGATGGACAACTTATCGGTGGAGGAGTAAATGCATGGACTGCTACGACTCTCACTGCTGGTACTGGAATGTCAAGCCTCACTACTACTACATGTAGGCGATCTATTACAAACAAAGTTGTGCATCTTATGTTTGATTTCGACTTTGCATGCAATGCAACAGGAGCCACAGTTACATTTACCGCTACTACAGGATTAGGTGTTGCTAGTGGAGCAGTTATTGCAACCCAACTTATATGGGCGGATGATGGATCAAGTATGAGTCCTACAAGAGTAGAGATAGCGGCAAATCAAACAAGTCCTATTACAATAACATTACGTGGTAACTTCACATCTGGCAGTAACTATGACATAAAAGGAGAGATATTCTATGAAGCTGCATAAAAACTTAGTCTCGTAACATAAGAGAGATATTATACCTATAACAAATATTATATGAATCAATTTAATTAAGTATGGTCTCTAGATTGAAATCATGATATATTTTTCTCCCATCAAATGACTAGTTTCAATTTCGGCGATGAAATATCTTTCAAACGTTCTATTACAAGTGGTCCAGTGACATTAACTGCTACATCAAATGTTATGGATTTATCCGCTGCATCCTTCTTTATTGCAGATGTTTCAGGTGGTTCATTCAGTATATCATCTTTTACTAATGGAACAAATGGTCAGATGGTATATTTAGTAGGAAATGCAACGTTAACAAATTATGTTAATATCATACATAGCGCTGCATCAGGAGGAATCATTTTATCTGAAGCAACTACTACTATATTTTATAGTCCTTTTAGCATACTCTTTGTATGCTATAATAATAATCTATATGGCATTGGTGAACGATCTATAAATATTGGAATAGTTGCTGACACTGCGAATATTAATATTGGAATAAATGGAGCACGAGGAATTTTGATTGGTAGTTCAAGCAGTACTATTAATATGTATGTTCCATATTTGCAAATGCAAAGAACTGCTGCACATAATGTAAATAGCGGAGTAGTCACAACTGTGTATTTTGATGTAGAATTATTTAATCGACAATTCACTACACCAACAAGCGGTACTATCGCAATTCCTCAAGACGGATTATATTACATAACGGCCGATCTATATTTCAATGGAGGAGGCAGTGGTGGATACACAGCATATATTTATTCATCCAGACAACCTACATTTGATTTTGGGAAAACTCAAATTGTCAGTAGTTCTGGATCGGTTGGTTTGATGACATCTCATGTTTTAAATCTTAGATCGACAGATACGATTGAAATTAGAGTATATCAATCAACAGGCAGTTCAGTAAATTTAGCGGGTGGAGCTTCATCTACATATTGTGAATTAAGTATCGTAAAAGTAGGTGCTGCAGTGTAAATCATTCAAAAAATTATTGTGTGTTGTTGTTCGATGTATACTATGTCATATACATACATTTTGTCATGTATATTCATTTTCTCATGTACATATATAACTAAATACATATAATTAATCTAGTTCTAGCATTTTATGTAAATCATCATATGTTATTATTTTTATCTTAAGTTCTTTAGCCTTCTTTATTTTTGTACTGGTTCCATTAGGATTCTCTGCTACAAGATAATCGGTTGCACTTGAAACAGAACTCGTGACTTTTCCACCGGCTTCCATTATTTTACGTTCATATTCCGGACGAGTTAATTTACCAGTACCAGTTAATACAAACTTCTTTCCAGCTACATCAGGTTTAGCTCGAATTGCAGCCTTTCTTTTACTAAGTTTCATTCCCTGGGATTTGAGGAATTGTATAATAGCTCTTCCTCTAGGTATGAAGTCAACTATGTTTTGTGCCTTTCCTCGACCTACTCCATTAATAGCAACTAGTTTATCGAAAGGATGCGGTCGAAAGAATATCTCAGTAAGATCCATTTCATTTGTTATGAGTGTTGCTGTTTTGATGTTTATCATACTAATCCCCATAGCGGCAAGAAGACGAGCATCTTCTAATCCAATCAATTTAGAACGTATTTGTTCATAGAAATCTGCTGCTCTATCTTTTCCGAATCCTTCTATGGATTCGAGTTGTTTTATGGATAGTCCATAAACTTCTTCTATACTTTCTGCATTTATAGAACCTATGAGTTTCTTACCAAACCCTTCTACTCCAATAGTGATGAAGAAATGTATAATTCCTTCCGATATTTTAGCGGGACAAGATTCGTTTGGACAATACAACATTTCTCCTTCTCCATGTTGAGTAGGCTGTTTAATTAATGTTGTGTTGCAACAAGGACATTTAGTCGGAACGATTTTATGTATGAGTTCTTGAATCGTCTCTTCGCCTTTTTCTAATACAATGGAATTATCTACTTCCGATATAAATGGAATAACGTCGTTTGATCGAATAACATACACTTTAGATCCTGGCACTATTTGCTTTTTCGATAATATGGAATAGTTGCTTCCTGTTATAGATGTAACTCGTACTCCGTCTATTATGACAGCTCGAACAGTTATATGAGGAATTACGAAACCTTGCCTAGTGCAAATAGGCTTGATTTCTAGTACTTCGCTCCATTTGCCTTCAAGTTGTATTTTGTATGCAACCTTCATAGTGGGCTCATCTTCGTTTTCAAATGTATATATCCTAGGTGATATAACTGCGCCATCAATATCATATTCATCGGAGGAAGCTTCTTTCCATTTGATGATTCGATCTTTCAGATAAGCCGCTGTAAGTTTATCTTTAGTTATTATTTCATACTTTGGGATTCTAAAACCATATCGTTTGAACATTTCAAGTACTTCTACCTGATCAGATAATTGCTGTGATTCTTCTGCACTCACTATCTCATATGCAAAGTAGTATATATCTTTATAGTCACTTATGTTGGCATCATCTCGGCCTAGTATTCCCGATACTGCATTTCGTCGAGTTGCCATGCCTAACTTCAAATAACTATCACCGACGTACATTAACTCTCCATTGATGGTTATATTACCAGGTAGACGAGGTATGATTTTAGAGACTTTCCTTGTAACATTGCGACCATATTCTCTATTATGTCTTGTTAGTGCTAGATATAGTATGCCGTTTTTAAAGGTACATCGAGTAGACATACCATCTAATTTTTCCATAAGAATGATTTCATCAGTGTGGCTAAATAATGACTGTAAGTCTTTTATATCATTTGCTCTGTATTTCTTTAGACTACCCATAGCATATCGATGTTTTACCTTGTCCTCTGATGGAATGTCTTTCGAAATTAAGTTATCACCAGGCTTTACATCGGGAGTATATTTAGTTCTCATTGCATCATATTGCTCATCATCGGGAAGATCTTGTGGGCCAAATGTTACCCTTGTTTTATCAGGTTTTATGTAAACATGTTCTCTTCCGCTGTAGTATATTAAGTCACATAAATCTAGTACTTTGGATATCTCTGTTGTATTTTTTTCTCTGTCTAACTCTTTAAGCAACGTATCTAATTTTGACATACTATTTATACGAGTGAAAAAGAATCATTTGTGTATTATTTTGCTTAGGGTTGTTATTAATCCCATGCTTTTGGTTTCCAATTAGGAGAATTAGGTTCATATTTATATATGATTTCATCGAACTCTTTCTGTATGCTTTCATCAAGTGACCTTTTGCAATATCCAGTTTGTATGAATGGTTTTATATTATAATTGTTATGTGCTATCGGAGTAGCATATTTACCAGTGCATTCTGGAAGTCTATTGTATTTATTAACATAGTCTTTCAATATGTTTATAAAATGTTCTTGAGAATTCGGAATATCCCAATACCAATAATTGACAGATTCTAATAATCTGATTCTTTTTTCATTTATGATATATGTTCCTTGTCCTTTCTTAGAAACTCGTTGATGATGACACCAATTTGCTAGACTATTTTCTTTCTGTCTTGGTAACCTATCATGTTCCTTTACAAAGGCTTTTAATTCATTGAATTTAGATGTCCATTCGTCTGATTTTTCCCAATACCAACATTCGATGGATTCTAATAGTCTGATTCTTTTTTCAGTCATAAGATTTCTATTTTGTCCTTTCTTAGCTTTCCTTTGATCTTGGCACCAATTAGCCAAACTAGTTCTTTTACCACCAGGCAATTTACCACTAGGCAGTCTACTATATTTTTCTACAAAGGCTTTTAACTCTTCAAATCTAATCATCCACTGGCCAGCAATCATAACACCCATTCTATTAAATACGGCAGTATCGAGTAAAATACCTATATCAGACGATGATTTTTCCTCGACACATGAATTAATAACAAATCTAGAATGTAATTCCTTATCATCTCTTCGCCGTTTGATATTATAATCATAATCAGACATCATCTTCATAAATCTAGACATACTTCTAATGTATGCTTCATCAATATTGTCTTCCGTTGTAACAACAAATGGAAGAATGATGTGAGATATTATCTTATCATCCGATTTGCGCAAAACTCTTCCAACACATTGTATAACGTCTATAACACTTCTTCTCTCTTCGACAAACCAACACGTATCGGCTGATGGGATATTAGTTCCAACTCCAATGGTTCTAACAGTACACAGTATGCGTATTTCTCCTTTGCTCAATTTATCAATGATTCGCATTCGAGTATACATATCGGTATTACCATCAAAATATCCCGCGGGTATTTTTCTCGCGATACACATTTCTTGTAATTCTTTAGCAGTTCTCAATGAATTGCAATAGGCTAATATTCTAACGAATTGCTTATTATGCGATATGAAATCAACTTGTTGTTGTAAATTAGGTATTGAAGAATATATAGGAATAGTAACATCATAATCTGTAAGTACGTTATCATTTATAGCATCTCGTAATTCATATATATGGTCTGCATTGGAGATAGTAGCACTTAATAATATAGTTCTAGTAGATTTGATATCTCGTATTATTTCTCCTCTTGTTTTATGTTGAGTAGTATTATTAGATGCTAATATATCATCAACTGTGGATGCATCATCGGAAGATGATTCAATAGCAGATGCTGCCGCATCATTAGATATCAATGCATCACTAGCTTTTGAAACATCATCGGACGATGAGTCAGCATCATCTAAAATATTATCAGGTGATAACTCATCATCAATAACGTCTTCATCTATTTTCAATACATCTAATGCTAAGTGTGCTTCGTCTACTATCTTGGTATCGAATGATATGTCTTTTAATCTATAGGCGCTATCAAATACACATACAAAGATCCTACTTTTACTATCGAATGAATCATTATATGTTGTGCCGACTCTTTCTACTTCTATATCATATTGTTTCATAAACATATAAGTTTGCTCTAATAAAACTCTAGTTGGGACAAATATGACAACTCTTTGATTTGGATCTTTACACAACGCATGTATCAAATATGTTTTACCTGTTCCACATGGAAGACTGATTTTTGTTATTCCCGATGTTTTCACAGCGGAAAGAGCTTCAACTTGATATGGTCTAAGTTCGTACGAAGGCTTAGTTTCTGAGCATATTCCTTCAATACGATTTTCGATTTCCATCGACATATTATGTAATGTTGATCTATCATTTTTCATCGATACATCTTTTTCTATAGATTCATCATAGTCTATAATATCATCTTTCTCTACAACTTCATCACATTCTATATCATTCTCTTTTTCCAAAGATATATTATCTTTCTTAACTTCATCACATTCTATATCATCCTCTTCTTCTATAGACTCATTGTCTTCTACATCGCTTCGCAACTCAATGTGCTTCTGTTTTAATTCATCTAATACACTTTGCATATGATCTCCACTAATAACAAGCTTCTCATATGCATGGTCTTGGACATTAGATATTCTATCGGCGTTAGAACACAAAATTAACTTATCGAAGGATTTACCACAAGTCAGTGATAATGCAATGAATTTAGCAACTTCATCCCAACTTACTCTAGAATTCTTTCCCCTAAATTTAGCCTGCATTGATACAACATCACTCATTCCATCTATTCCACAATCCTTCCGATATGTTATGTTAAGTTGGTCTCTATATTCTATAGGTAGTTGACCCCATGGGATGGTTCTCGTTATATAACATGCTAATAGTTCGAAGTTACGCCAACACAATGTTCTATCTTTAGCGGGAAAGATCTTCTTCTTTTCGAAGTTATAATGAGACATCAAGTCCATTACATTTCTATCGAATTTATCAAGCAACGTTGACAAATTAGCCATTTATATGAGTGAAAAAGAATCATTTGTGTATTTGGTCATCTGATAAAAAGGAAGTCCATTCCCCGGGAATCGAACCCGGAGCCCACCGATTACGGCATTGACCAACTACAGTCGGTTGCTCTGCCATTGAGCTAGGAATGGTTCTTCCTATTACTAAAAAAAATATTCACTTTTACAAATTCTTTAAATTTTGACCATTTTTCATTATCGAGTGATTTCGATGGAATGCACTTGTCGAAGAAGTTCAGCGTTTGCTCCACTCTTAAAATGATCTCGAATAGGTTGTAAAGCATTATTAATAGCTTCTATTAATGCAGACTTAACTTCAGCAGCCGTCACTATCGATTGTTTATAATCATTTGCTAATTCTTTTATATCAGTATAGGGTTTATCTTTTACAATAAATGGTTCACCAGTATAAGGCATTATAATACGATCAATATACGTAAACACAGGATTAATCATGTCTCCGGCTTCATCATATACTTCTGGCGGACAGAATGCTTTGTTAATCTTTTTACGCACAGTTTCCGCATCATCTTCAACAAATATGGCTGTGTTTGGATCAGATTTGCTCATTTTATGTTCTACGCCTTTAAGACTCATAATCATCCCATGAGATAATATAATAGGTGGTTTAAGTTTACTGGCATTAGCATATTCTCTCGCCAACATATTTACTTTTCGTTGATCAACACCAAGTTGACATATATCAACACCAAGGAAGAAAATGTCAGCACATTGCATACATGGATACATAATTTGAGAAGCAGATAGTTTGCTATCCGAATCCTCCGTTCGACCCATAATCTGGCAGCAACGTTTAATTCGTTTAATATTATTCTTTTGGGCTATGTCGATGACCATTTCCCAATATTCAGCCGATCGTTTGTTAATTTCTTCCGATGCCCATATGAATTCTACTTCATCTACTCGCATTTTAGAAGCACGCCAAATCTCAATGAAATATTGACCAAGTATCCTAATTTTATCAAGATCTCCATTACATTTATTATTCATCTTAGCAAACCAATCAGCAATCCATAATTTCATATGACAACCAGCGTCTAATAGTTTGTTAGTATTTACACATCGGAGAAGTGCTTGAGCGATATGCATTCGTCCCGATGGCTCAAAGCCATCATATACCACAGGTCGCTCCTTATTCTTAAGTAATTCTTTCAATTCATCGTCACTAATACATTCAATGCCAATGGATCGAACTAATGAAAATCGTTTACCATCCGTATCATAATCTGCAGCCATGTTTATGATGTAAAAATAATTCATTTGTACTAATTATGCACTTCTTCTAAGTATATACTTATCATATGCATCTATTGTCCAATCAGTAGCAAAATACTGAAGGTATTCATGCAATGTTTCTATAGCATTAGGCGTACAAAATTCACATATTTTTCCTGCTTTTGCAAGTTTCATAAACTTGGCTCCAGTTCTACCAGATCGATAACAAGCTGTGCAAAATGAGGGAAGATAATCTTCATTAAGTAGATCCCTTATTGTTGTATCGAGAGATCGATCATCTTGGAGTGAAAACTGTGCTTTCTTGGTATTTCTTTCTTTCCCATAGCCCTTAACATCAGTATGAGAGCCAGCACTCATTTGTGAAATACCTAATCTAAGCATCATTTTTCGCATATCAGTACTTTCTCGAGTACTTGATATCATACCTGTATATGGTACAACACAACGGATAACAGCAATAACTTTTTTGAAATCTTTGTCTGAAAGTTCGTAATTAAGATTGATTGAATCTGGTGCATTATCCGCTGGTTGCATTCTAGGAACTGATATAGTATGAGGCCCTGCACCATAGGTTCTATCGAGATGCATTGAATGCATCAACATTGCCATTACTTCAAATCGATAGTCTGTGAGACCTAATAATGCTCCAATGCCTACATCATCAATACCAGCCAACATTGCTCGATCCATTGTTTGTAACCTATACATATAATCAGCCTTTTTACCGGATGGATGATATTTTTCATAAGCATCTGGATCATAGGTTTCTTGAAATAGCGTCACAGTACCTATTTTATGAGTTGCCTTCAACCTTTTATAATCTGATATTGACATGGGTGGTACCTCTACATTAATTCTATCAATTCTGCCATTCAATAATGGCTCTCTAACCGATGATATAACTTCTACTGCTTCAATAAGTTTATTGATAGGATATTTTGGATGTTCACCCGTTAATATAAGTAAACGTTTATGTCCCATATTAATTAATGTAGTTGTTTGATCTATAAGCTCTTCGTTTGTTAATAACGTTCTTTCCATATTTACGTTTGATATTCGAAATCCACAATATGTACAATCATTAGTGCAATAATTTGAAATATATAATGGAGCAAATAGTACTATTCGATTACCATATATTCTATTCTTAATCCATCTAGCAGTAGCATAAAGGTTCTCTAATAAATCGTGATCTTCAATATTTAATAACACTGCACATTCCTCAAGATTTAGTCCTTGGACAAATTCAGTACCTGGAGAAATGTTTTCTAAAGCGGCATTGCTTCGAGCTTTAGCCAATATATCATTTACGACAGGCGCTAATTTGGATAAAGGTTTCATCGTATGTAGTGTAGATAGGATAAGAGGTTTATCAATGATATTTGTATTTATTTTCGTCGCTAGATATTTATCTGCAGGAGAATACTCTATGCTATAATTATATGCTCTTCGAAATTGTTGGTAAATTAATCTAGATACACATCTCAAGTTGAATCGGAACATTATTTGTATAAATGAAAAATTTTCACTTGTATAAATGGATCAGCTATTTGTATCTCACAGTGAATCAAGTAAAGAAATACTTGAATGTATAGGTGTTGCTTTAGATGTATTTCACAAATGGTTATATACCCAATCAACAACAGAAACTATAAATTATGAAGCATATATTAAGCAATGTATGCCCTCACTAAGTAAAGAAAAAGCAACTTTATTCATAAAGTTTCTTCAGCAACTCGAGTCATCTACTCCTTTTGCTAATTGGCGATATCAAGGGCATATGAATTATGATATATCTATTCCGCATTATATCGGTACTATTGTTGGTATGCTATATAATCAGAATTTAGTTGCTCTTGAATCAAGCTATTCAACAACAATTCTTGAAAAATCATTAGTAGCACGATATGCAACAATTCTTGGATATAATCAAGATACATCATGGGGTCATTTGACTTCTGGCGGGACAGCGGGTAACATTGAAAGTCTATGGTATGCACGTAACATTCGATATTTTCCATTAAGTGTAGCAAAAGCAAAGATTAATACGACATTTAAAAATGTTCATCTCGATACAGCATCTGATTTCACTCTCATGAATTCATTCACAACAGAAGACATCATTAATATGTATCAAGCAATTCGGACTTCAGTCGATGATATGCAAAAAGAACATAATGAGTCTGATTGGGAAAAAGTAAAGCAACATGATATTCGAAGTATTGGTATTGCTGCATATAATACTAAACCCATCGTTATAGTTTCAGAAGCATCACATTATTCTATCGAGAAATTGATGGATGTACTTGGTTTTGGAGGAAATGCACTCCAGAAAATTGCTATAAATAGTGACGATACTATGAACATTGCATCTTTCGAACTTACTATTAAAATGTGTAAACAACATGGTCATCCAATAGTTGCTGTTATTGTAAATATTGGAACAACTGAACTTGGGGTGGTTGATGACTTGGAATCAATACTATATTTACTTAATAAACATAGTATTAAAACACATATTCATGCAGATGCTGCTTGGGGAGGATATTTTGCTTATCTGTTTGGTGTTCCAACATCATATACTACATCATCTTCAGCATACTTAAAGAGACAGTTCGCATCCTTGAAATATTGTGATTCTATCTCACTCGATCCACATAAGGCTGGTTATGCGCCTTATCAGTGTGGTTTTGTAATGTATAAAACAATGGCTAAAGGCCTAGTATCATATGCAGCATCATATATTAATCCTGGTGCGTCAACGGAAGATATGTGTACTGCTGCTATTACACTTGATGGTACACGTTCTGGTGCTATGGTAGCGGGATTATATTATGCACATAATTATATAACTGATAAACGATACTGTGAACTTATGTATAATATGTGCATGGGAGCCCAGAAATTAACAACAGATTTAGCACAAGTCTGGCCAAATGTAAAGTATGAAGTTTATCCGCTACTTTCACATCCTCAATTAGCTATCAATGTATTTATAGTTAATGAAAAAGGTAATACTAACATCCATCATATGCATGATATCATGAAGGGGTTAACCAATAAACTAACTATGCAAATTGGTCAAACTAAAATTGGTAATAGACTTATATTTGCTGGGTGTGGAGTTGAACTTAATTATGAACGACGACGTTTTCTTATTGATACTGTTGGTATTGATCCTGATAGTATTAATGGCATTCACGAATTGCCAGGTCTTCGATGTGTTGTTATGGATCCTGATATGATTGATGATACATATAGAGGAAACTTCGTTAAAGAGTTTCATGAAATTCTACAGACGACATTTTCTTAATGGAATCATATCTTATGATTTTTTATTTGACAAGCAAACGTGTATAAATGAAATTATATTATATCATAAAATGGATCCTGAAGGACAACGAACGTTAGCAGAACAAATTGGTTCTGCAGTATTAGACATAGGACAACGAGCTATATTTAGTACAATAGGAAGTCTCGCTGGGAATTCTCCACATTTAACAGTAAGATCTCATCCAGAATTATCTAATTATAGAAATACTCTTAGATTACAAGAGTTAGAAAGACAATTAGATCAAGTACGCTCACGAAATGTTATGCTAATTACTAGACTACAAGAAGTTGATATGTTAAAAACAATGTTAGCGGAAGAACGACGAATGAGAATGGATTTAGAACTTATGTTAATAACATTTCAGAAGATGTATACAGACTTGGTAACAGAACAAACATCGGAAGAATCTAATTGTGGTATATGTCATGAACTTATTGAAAAACCATATTTCACCATAACATTATGTGCACATACATTCCATAAAGTATGTTTGGATAGATGGGTAGCGGAGAAAGTTTCAACTGGTCTCGATGTTTCATGTCCTATATGCCGTAGAATCATATCATCAACATGAGATAACGCGAAATAATATATATCATCAACACAACATATCAATAGCAAAAAACATACTATGTATGAAAATGAATATATGTTTTTATATAAATGATTCCGCGACTATGTATTGAATTTCAGCATAGACCTTTTCAGGATATACCAGTCAAAATCATATCACATGACTATACTCTGGAATTCTCCGATGCATTGCATGAAGATTATCTAAAATCAATATCATCATACGATGAAGGTAAGCCAGAAAACCAGGAAGAAGAAGCAAAAAGATTTACCAATATGATGGAACTAGCGGCAAAGATACTAGATCCAACTGCGCAAATACAGGGGGCTGTGAGTTCTATACTAGCCAAGGATGTTCCTGTAACAAATGCTTTTCTTAAGTTGTTTGAGATGTTACATTTTCCCGATGTTATGTCATATATTATGGACCTTGAATCAATACATTGTGTATTTCTCGCTGATTTTCCAGGTACGTTTATTGTAGCGACTAACTATTTCTTAGCACTAAAGAAGCCTGCACTTATCATACGCAAGCGATATACATTTCATGCAACGAGCCTTCCGCCAGAATCAGGCGAAGCACTCAAGGATGACTATGGATTGTATAAAGGAATGCCTGATAAATGGGTTCTCATGGACCATACTTCATATGAAGATACACAAAAGATGCGATCAATCATTAAAGATGGAAGTGCTGATTTTGTAACTGGAGATATCGGAAAACCTATACGAAATTGGAAAGAGCAAGAACATGAAATGTTTCTAGAAGAATATGGTCAATTAATCTCTGCACTGTTAGTACTAAGACAACATGGAGTTGGCATACTAAAGATGTTCCAAGCATTCTACGCACCTACAGTATGTATGCTCCGCTTAGTACAAGTTTTATTTGAAAAAGTGTATGTTATCAAACCAGTTACAAGTCGAATTACTAATAACGAGGTATATTGGATATTAATAGACTTTAAGAGAGAATTATTCGAACCTATATTAGACAGTTTGCTTAGCATACTACAAAAAGAAGAAGATAAACGGAAGACAAATATAAATGCACGTGGTAATCCATTCATCCCTAAAACAAGTCTTGAACCTGAATTCCTCGATACAATATACACAATGGGAAAAGGAAAGAATTTACGTAACATTCCATATGCAACAGTTATTGCGAAACTTGGTTTAGAACTATACAAAAAGAACTTACCATATGGCCAAGCCAAAACATATGCAATATCTAAACGAATTCCTGCTAACGATACTGTCAAGAGATGGATGCTGTTGTATCCTATCAAACGTATTCCCGATATATTGAAAGTGTATAGCATGTCATAAATGATATACATATCATAATCCAATAAAAGAAACATTATTTTTCTTAGATCAATATACATAACCCAATAGAAGAAACAAAAAGAAAAACTAATTGCTCACCTCGTACGCCCCTCTGTAACCAGAGGATTTTATAAGTAGACGCAGAGAGCCTATTGCAATTAGTTGAGACTCCTAGGGATGCGCAGTGGTAGACATCTATGGAGCATATACTTGGCCAAGTCAAACTAGCCAACTAGGGATGCATGAGTGTCCACCGTCGTAACTCCCATTCGTCCCACCTCCCAAGGTAACACTCAGACCAGGGACCGTCCAATTCCGCAAGGTATGGCTTTAGGTTTGATCTTGTGTGAATGTTATCAAGTTCGGCAAGAATGTGAATAGCGGAGAAAGGTTGCGCTAACAACCTAACTCCGCTTGTCTGGGGGCCTTATGTTCACCCACTTATTGTAACTACTGTTGTAATTAAAATTATAGCGAATTTACATACGGCCCCCAACCATATTACTTAGAATCAATCATTTTTATAAATTGAAGCATACCATATCAAGTAATCCTTCATTTTCTAAAAGTAAATACTGTATGTATATGTCATTTTATTTCCAAAAAGTAAATATCATATAATACAAAAAATCAAAGTTTGCAGAAGTCCTCCTCGTTATTTGTGGGTCCCTTAATTTCCAGGCAGCAAATGGGGTATCATTTACTATTGGTCCTAGAGCATAAGTGACCCACAACTATCTCTAAAATATTCACTTTTACACAATTCTTTTGTAGAGTTTAACATAACATACTCATGTATAATATAATATACTTATGTATAATATCACATAGCTTTACTTGCCCATATATACCAATAGTTATCATACTCAGAAGGAAACATCTTTTGCATCCATTCTTTGTTAGATTGTTTTCCGACATGAAAACCACTATGTCGAAGTAAGTTTATGAACCTAACATATGGAATGCCACGATCTTTTTCACCTCTAATGATAACGGAAGATAAGTCAGTCATTCTCTCAGTCAATAATGTTATGATGGAACTCATATTAGTCTCTGTTAATATAACACGATCTATTATAAATAAGTTCGTATATTCATATCCATTTCGATAAATATCACTAACCTTTTGATATATATCATATGGTCTATGTGTCATGTGCTGTGGAATTGGATATTCTTCGTTTCTTTTTCGAGCAACACATTTGATAGGTATACTACCTAATAGATATGATAAAGTTTCGAAATAATCTGGCGAATCATTAAGTGTCAATACTACACAATCCGTTATTTTTTTATCAAAATGTTCAACTGCTAGCAAACTTAAAACTTCCATTTATAGAATAGATATATTTTCATTTATACAATCGTATACATATAATTTCTATTATATTAAAGCATGGTCAAAGCCTCTAAATTCCCGATCTTAGTATGTATACCTTTTCTTATTGGTCTATTCATTATTTACTATCTCGATCCAACACATGATTATCCGACAGTTGATATCGAAACAACATTACAGACAAATGAAACTATTAAGGTTACCATTCCATATGCAAAGAAGGATTTTAGTGATTTAGCGAGTGCAGCATTTCCTTCGATGCAAGTTTACTTCACAACTAACAATGAAGGTCTATTACTCGTTAATTTGTTAGTTCCTATTGTACCTGGTTTACTACAAGCAGTACCGGATGTCGGCCTAACATATGAAATACGCAATACATTAAATATGACACAAAACATATTAGTAAAGGCTATACGCGCACCTGCTCCCGATCAAATGGGAAAATATAAAAACTATTGGTACCTCATTCTATCGATATCACAATTACTAGTATCCGCTGTTTATACATCAATGACAACTCGACCAACAATCATTATGCGTCGAACTGATACACAATCACCATCATGCCTTGCTAAATGGTTCTGTTGTTGCACTCCTTGTGGAAGGATGCCTAAAACACCACAACAAATAACAAGTGAAATGGAAATGAGACGCATACAATTAGCGGAAGAAACTAGGAAACAGGCACAAAAAATAGAACAAGCTCAACAAAAAGCAGAAGAAAAAGCGCGCCAACTTAAAGAGAAAGCTGAGAATCGATTGAAACAAATACGAGATGGAACATACAAACCTACATTATGGGAAAGGCTATTCGGCGTAAAAGAAACAATGGTTAATAATACTGTATGATATAAAAAGGATTATTTATAAGAATGCACATCTTAGTATATATATTT
>Ga0180301_10000636_pt1 | contig 27174 bp, 31 predicted proteins | sample GuaBasSediGuay16_FD_121797 | JGI IMG/M metagenome (GOLD analysis project Ga0180301, IMG submission 121797) | Subseafloor sediment microbial communities from Guaymas Basin, Gulf of California, Mexico - Guay16, Core 4569-2, 12-15 cm | ecosystem: Environmental > Aquatic > Marine > Hydrothermal... | reverse complement strand
TCTCTGTTAGTTTTTCCTCTTCTCTTGTGTCTTACAATGTACCTTATCTTCCTCTCTGTCAATCTGCCGTAACCCATCAGTTGTTTGAGGGTATTTAAAGTCAAATTTTTTGGGACTATACACGTAAAAGATGAGCTTAAAAAGTTTAAATTTACTTATGGTAAATCTAATAGACCAATTGATGTAAAAATTACGGTTGATGATGAAGACGTTTCTGCAGAAGGGTATTTAAAAGTAGTATTATATACGCCATTCTCCGGAAAAGATGAAAGTGAGTTAGAGAGCCAAAGCATAAACGATCCTAATACAATTTACTGGCTTGCTGTATCAGACTCAGAGTTTGAAAGAATCTTAGAAAGAACCATTGCTTTAAAAGATACTGTGAATCAAATAAAAACCTCTACAACTACAGAAACTCAGAAAGCGTATTTGAAATTACTCCAGGAAGAATTAGAAACAAATCAAAAAAATGAGCTTCCAAGACTATTACAAGCAATTTTTAGAAATGGTGTGATTATCAAAAATGGAGGCAGGATTAAACCTCTAAACAACACTATTGAAAAAACTCTTCAAATTATGCTAAAAGATGTAGCAAAAGAGCTGTATTATGAATTTATCGATGTTAGATTAAAAGATGAGGATTGTGCAAAGATACTGACATGGCAACCGGGTACAAAAATACCGAATGAATACTATAAGCTAGATATTATATCTGAAAACACCATTAAAGTAAGTTCAAAAGTCCCGTCAACAGTCCTTAAAGAAATTGAGCGTAGGAGGAATTATGGACTATCAAGAACTGGAAAGGATCTAATTAAAGAATTTGAAAAACCTCCTTTTGGATGGGATCCAAAAATTGTGAGACTTGCTGTTGCCACGCTTTTCAAAGCTGGAAAAATATCCGTTTTATGGAGTAACAAAGAGTATTTGACTCCAAGTCCTGAGTTGTTTAGAGTATTTTCAAAAGTAAGTGAGTTTAATAAAGCAACCTTTGACGTGTTGCCAGAAGTAGATTGGAGAGCAGCAAGTGAACTCATTTCCAAGATATTTGGCGAAATTGGTGGAGACACTTTTGAAAAAACAGCAGAACAAGTAGAAAAAATTACAACTAAATGGTTTGGCGAAGTTAAAAATCTAGAAGTCAGGGTGAAGGACAACGAATTACCAGAATGTATTCAAAAATCCGTATCTGAGTTTCTTAGAGATATTAGTGAAATAGTAGAAGCTGATGATCCTAACGCAAGGCTCAGAAAGTTTTTAGAAAAAGAAAAAAGTCTCATGAAAAACATAAAAGTCATAAAGGAGCTTAAAAAATTTGATTTTGATAGCTATAGAAAGTTAAGGAAATTTGCTGAAAATCAAGCAGTATTAGTAGAGTTTAGTGGTAAATCTGAACGTCTTGAAAATTTAATTAAAACTGTTTCCTCTGATGTGGTAATCAGCAGGCTTGAAGATGCAATTGCAGATTATGGTATCCTACTTGATGAGTTTAAAGCAAGATATGAAAAAGAACATTCAGCTTTCACAAAAAGTGTTAGAAGAGCGATCGAAGATGTAAGGAATCATGAAGCGTTTAGAAGTAAACCCAATGAAGCTAAGGAGGTATTAGCAAAGTTGAATGAATTGCTTTGTGAAGAATTTAATTTTGATGACAATTCTTTGCTATGCAAGAACTGTAAAAAAACCTCTAACTGCTTTGAATAAAAGTAAAATTGAAGAGACAAAGAAATGGGTACTTTCCAATCTCGATAAACTTGTTGAAAAAAAGAGGGATAAAATTGAACTTAGGCCATTCAAGAAAAAGGAAATAGTAAAATTAGATGAAGTAGATAAAATTATAAAAGATTTAAAAGAACATTTTAGAGATTACACTGGTGAATTGGAAATTGAAATCAATGCAGAGCCAAGGGGTGAGTGAATGTTATCTACCTCCCAGCGGAGGTTAATCGAAAACGTTGTTTTGAGGTGCAGGCGAGTTCTAGAGGATGAGTTTGATAGATTATTGAGAACCTATGGTTTTTTGCCAGATAGAATTATTGAAAAGGAAAAAATCACAGTAGATAAAAGGAGTATTCGTGAAGAACTTGAGATTGCAATAGAAAGAGAAGGAAAAAGCTACAAAAAAGCAAGAGGTAGATACATTAAGTACTGTGCCTTCACGTTCCTCAACAGAATTCTTGCCCTGAGAATGGCTGAAACACATGGCTTGATTGAGGAAACAATATTAACAAGACCAGAATATGGTGATAGATCAAAAAGAGAACGAGACATGGTGGATGAATTTCCAGAACTCGCGTCTAACCCTGAAGAATTGGCTTACAAAGCTCTTGAAGAAGCATATAATGAGATGGGAGAATACATCCCTTATCTTTTTACCTCAAATGATCCATATTCGATTCTGAAACCGTCTATCAAAGCATATGGGGAGTTAAGAAGAATAATCGCTGAGCTCCCTGAAGATATTTTGAGAGAATTTGAAACGATAGGCTGGAGCTATCAGTATTTTAACAATGAAGAAAGAAGAGAGATAAGAAGGAGGATGCGAGGATCTCCTGACCCAGATGAGGTTCCACCAATAAACCAGTTTTACACCGTTGATTGGATAGTGAAATTTCTAGTCCAAAACACTCTTGGAAAACTCTGGATTGAGATGCATCCAGAATCTGAAATTGAACTCGATTATTTGGTTCCAACGAAAAATGAACTTAGTATGCCCAAAAGAGTTAAAGTTGAGGACATTAAAGTTCTTGACCCAGCTTGCGGTAGTGGACATTTTTTGCTTGGAGCGTTTGACTTGTTATTCAAAATGTGGATAGAAGCACATCCAGAAATTCCTCCTTGGCAAATACCATCTCTAATACTTGAGAAAAACCTTTATGGGGTTGATATTGATTTAAGAGCCGCTCAAATAGCGGCTATGGCTCTCTATCTTAAAGCAATGACAACATTTGAGAAGTTTAAGGAAAATGGAGCAGAATTTGAGCTAAAAAGGATGAATATAATCTGTGCAGATATACACTTTGTTGACGGAGAAAGAAGAGCAAAGTTTCTCACACAATTTGAGTACGATAGAAACTTGAGGAGGATAGTTGAAGAAACTTTAAGGGCTTGTGAAAATGCCTTTGAAATAGGTTCACTTCTAAAAATAAGACAACCTTTTGAGAAGCTTTTTGAGACGAGAAAGAAAAAAGGGTGGGGTAAAGTTAACTTCGTGCAATCACAGCTTGTAGAATACGTGACTGAGTTGGCTGAATCTGTTCCCAAGAAATACACTGTTGAAGAAATAGTCCAAAAAATAGGAGAATTTGTGAAAGAGGCGTCACAGTCAAAAGACATGGGTACAATTCTTTTTGGTTTAGATGCTGAAAGGGCGATTAGCTTAATAGATGTTTTGAGTGATTATTACGATGTAGTGCTTATGAACCCTCCTTATGGTTCTATGCCTCCTAAATGCAAGGATTATGCCAGGAAATACTATCCAAGAACTCACAGTGATTACTACACCGCCTTCATAGAACAGGCTGTGGATTTGTGTAAACCAGGGGGTTACGTAGGGGCACTGACTGGAAGGACTTTCATGTTTCTAAAATCCCACCAAAAACTCAGAGAAGAAATTCTGAGGCAGAATGCACTGCCAGAAATCGTTCTTGATCTTGGTTTTAACGTACTCGACGATGCGACAGCAAGATATGCAGCCTTTACACTGAGAAAAAGGTATGATAGAGATGAAATAAACTGGAAGGAGCATCCAATTACTTTTTTCAGACTTACGGACTATGTATGGGATGATAAGAGAGTGAAATTTAAAGAAATTTTAGCAGAGTTGAGGGGAAATTAATGAGTGAAATACTTGAAAAACTTGAAAATATAAAACTCAAAGCTGAAGAGCTATATAGTACAAATTTGATTAAAGATATCACTAGGAAGTTGTTTCTACAAAAATACAACTCGTTATACCAAGAAATTGAGTATTACTCTACGTATCCACAGCTTTATGAAGACTGGAAAATAGAAAGCATAATCAGCCAAATTGAAGAATTTAATCACATTTTATCTGCAATTGAAGAGGGAATAGATGAAAGGAAACATAAAAAATTCTTTAATGAGTTGATTTTAAAAATTGGGGATTTTAACGAACTCGATTTGTGGATTATCAGAATGCCTTATAAAATTCCAAGTTGTAGAGTTTTCAGTGATAACAGCGAGCTTTGTTTCATACTTCAGATCCCAGAAAAACCAGACTATCTCGACACAAACCTGCTTGGCGTACTTGCACACGAACCAGCACACATCCACCATTTTGTGAGGTCTAAAATCGAATCTATAAAAGAGGAAAAAAGAAAGGTTGGTGAATCACTTGCGGATATCCTTGCATACTCCATAGTTGAGTATATGTTCACACATTCTTCCGTTTTCATAGTAAGAGAGATAATAGGCGTGTCAAAAGCATGTGAGTCAAAAGAAACGCATCCTTCATGGCTAGCAAGAATTACTGTATTGAGGAGCGTAACAGATGAGATTTGGAGCAACTCGGTAATTATACAGAGAAATTCTGTAGCCCTAGATAGGTTACTAGCTGTGTTACCATTACTTAATACTTCAGAAGAGTTCTTAGTTCAGGAAATACTAAAAGAAGCGAGAATGTTGATGAGCGAATGGATTAAATACAAGACCGACGAAAATTTATTAAGTAAATTAGAACATTTAAGTGATGATGAGGTTGAAAAAATTGGTGAAATCCCAAAGAAAATCAGGGAGTTGATTGTAGGATGTACGAGCTAATTTCATCCTTAGATAGAGTCTCTAAAGCAAGGATTTACCACAGTCAACTTAGTTTATTGGGCGAACTAATTTTTGAAGTAATTATGCAGAGAGATGCCAGAGTAAAAGAATTGAAGAAGTTTACCAGCAGTTTAATAGAAATTCTCTCTTTTTGTGAAGTTGATATAAGTGAAGTAGAATTAGTTGATGCAGTAATAAAAGAATTAATTGAGAATCCTACAAATGTAAGTCCTATCGATCTAAATAACGTATACGAGATAATAAATACCTGCAAAATGGACTTTAAAAAATACGTCAAAGAACAAACAATAGATAAGTTTGTTGAATCTGAAAGAGAACGATTTTCAAGGTATGTGGATGAACTTAAAAAACACGTTCTCGGGAAAGTCCAACTCGACAAAGAAGGGAAGAAAGAAGAAATAAGAAAGCACATTTACAGCTTTCCAGGTCATTATATAAGGAGTTTATACATTTACTTTAACAAAAAGTATAGTGGAATATCCTACTCTGCGGTCTGGAATTACATTAATGAGCTCGAAAGGGAGGGAAGGATAATCACAATTGGTGGACCGCAGGGGAGATATAGATACTGTTTTCCAAATCCTAAGATGGTGGAGAACAGAGCAATCTATTATGGAAAGTGTTTTGGAGTTAATGGTGTTATTGAGGAAGCGATTTTAAACAAATTTAGAACACCAGAATTAAAGGGGCCATTTTACAACATTTATCTCGTTAACTCCAATATAAAACCAATCTTATTAGCTCTCCCCTACGGAATCGGTATGTTGGAATTGGACATTCCAATAAAAGCTTATGGAGAGCTTGAACCGTACAGCTATCTTGAAAAACTCGGCTATTTGATTGAAGATGAAAGTCTGAGATTGGACATCCTATTTGGCTGGAAAGTTGCAGCAGTAAGTGATGGAAAAGAGATTGAAATTTGGCTTGATGAAGAAAAAGCTGCAATTAAACCAGAATATTAAACCTCCGGCTCTATAGCACGAGATACAACATATTCTATAAATCCAGAATTAAAACTGTATTTAAACTTCATAGAAGCATTATTTATTACGTAAATCTCTAAACCATTTATTCCAGCTAAATCAGCCACCTCTGATGTGAGTTTTATGTTGGGTAAGGAAACCAAAGACTTTGCCTCACCCTTACTTTTACCTTTTAGCTTGTGAAGGTGTCGCACCTGTCTGAGGGGTTTTAATTCTACCCCGGTTGAAACTACTTTAATTTCGATTGGTTCAACGTTATTTACAAAACTCTGAATTGTGTCAAAATGTTTGTAAACTAGCTTGTAATCCTTTGGTGATTGGACTTCGCATTTTGCAGCTCTAGAAAAATTAAGCGTTCTAACTTGTGGTGGTTCAGTTTTTATTCCAGTAGTCACATGGATGAGAGTTTCCTCTATTTGAGTATATTTCCCAGTGATTGTAAAGGTAGCATGACTATCGTTATCAATTGACAAACTTAAATTCTTAAATCCTGTCAAATAATCGGAGAGGGCTAGGTTAAGTAAACTGCTGAAGGATTTTGTAGATACTGTTACTCCGCTTTCTTCAATCTCGTAAAGGGAGGAGATCGGAATAAACATGTTATAGTATGCGGTGCTTACTCTATTAATGCCAAAAATCCTGAGACCTTCTGCTATTTGGATTCTTACTTCATCTAAACCATCAAAGGCTTTACTCATTATACGCAGGATGTCTATGTTATTAAGAACTATTTCGTCCAATTTAATCTCTCCGAATTGTTGTTAGTAATTTTTAGAATTAAGAAGGATAAATCATTTTCGAAGGTCGTTGTATTCTTTATTCTCATTTAAATAACAATCTTATCGAACGATATAGGGTAACAAATAACAAAATTTATCATGTAATTCTAAAAAGGCTAATATTAATAATTAGAGGTCATATTGTGTACGTCAGTAAATTAGTCGTTAAAGGCTATCGAAGTCTAAGAGATATTGAAGTAAACTTTAATCCCGGAATAAACGTTATAGTGGGTAAAAATAATGCAGGGAAAAGTAACATAATTAGGGCTTTGAACTCAATACTTGGAGAGAGACACCCTTCCTATATAAGATTTGAAAATCGAGATTTTTATAGCAACGGTTCAGATTCAGTTCAAGAAATAACAATCGCAGCTTGCTTAGATGGTTCTTTGGATGCAGAGATGCCATCGAATCGAAGAATGAAAGTGCTTGAACTGAACTCAGGTTTTACGCCAAACTGGAGTGAAGACTGCATTAAAATATTAACAGACGAAACTTTGAATGTAGGAAACGCTTACAAATACCCTTCAGAAATAATTAAAGACATAAAGAATTCTCCTGAAAAATGGATATTTCTTCACGCCAAAAAAGATGAAGATTCTGCAAATACTTATGGGTTAATTTACAAGAAGAATGGGAAGTGGTACAGGATTACTTTAACGAACAAAATGAGAGATTTACTTATAACTACTGTTTACGTCCCATCATACAGAGATCCAGAGAAAATGCTAAAGATAACAGAGTACTCTTGGTATGGCAAACTCGTTAAAGAGATTTACAAAACCAAGACGGAAGAACAGGAAGCCGAAATTCGAGAGCTTCAAGACCAACTTTGTGATAAACTTGGAGAGATATTTTCTACAACAACGGAAGAGTTGAGGAAAAGGTTGAAAAGAGCGGTCTTTCATCATGAGATTTCTTTCAAACCTGGACCGTATACAAAGGATGATGACTACAAATCTATCACCTTATTTGTGGATGATGGATTGGATACTCCATAGATGATGGATTGGATACTCCATATTATGATAAGGGGAGTGGTATTCAGAGTGCTTTGATCGTTGCTCTGTTCACGTATTATTGTGAGTGTTTTCACCGAGGTTCGTCGCTACTTCTTCTTGAGGAACCAGAGAATTACCTCCATCCTCAAGGGAGAAGAGCTTTGGAAGGTGAATTGTTGAGGTTTGTTAGAGAGAGTAGTGATGGAGAGAGGCAGGTTATTTTATCTACACACTCTCCAGAGTTTTTGAGGAGTGTTGAATTAAGGTCCTTGGTGAGGGTGCATAAAAAACCGGGTTCAACAGCTACCAAACCCTTTCAAATTAATGATGAAGATATAGATGATGAAACCAAACGAAAATTCAAACAAGTGATGATGCAAAAGGGTGTCGAACTGTTCTTCGCAGATGGGGCAATACTCGTGGAAGGTGGTGAAGAATATCTTCTTCCCTCCTTGTTTGACATATTTGCAGGAGAGAAAAGGTGGCTCGATATCTCTAATATTTCTGTAATCAGAGTGGATGGTAGAAAGAGTTTCGGGAAGTTTGTGAATGTGATGGACAGGCTTGGCATTTGGTGGGTTATTTTGACAGATTTGGATTTCATATATGACGGAATTAGAAATCTGGAGGATGTAGTGGGAGACGATGATATCGAATTGGCTAAAGGAGTTTCCAGCGAGGTTGATAAATACGTTGAGGAAAGATTAAAGGACGTAGATTCGAGTTTGAAGAAAAGAATGAGAAAAAACATAAGAATGGAAAAGTTAAAACAAATCGTCAAGAAGAGAGATGAAGTCAAAAGACTAATCGATCGACTTAAAGAGAGAGGAATTTTTGTATTGGTTAATGGAGAGCTTGAAGACTACTTCACTGAGGAAGCTAAGCAGCTTGATGATAGCAGTAAAGATAGAAGAGTTCTTGAACTTGCATTAATTCTAAGCGAAATGAACGATGAGAGTGAACTCCTAAGGTGGTTCGTAGATTTAGATGAATTTAGGAGTTTGTTTGAGGCTGTTAAAAGTAAAACTGGGACAAGTTAACAACCTAACATTTTTAAAGATATCGGGATAAATAGTTTAAGGTGTTGAAAAATGAGTATAATTGTATCGAGTGATGAAATAAAAGAGTATGAGAAACTAAAGATAATTTCTCAGCTAACGCCGGTTAGGAAGAAGATAAGATTCTTCGAAAACAAATACGGTTGTTCGTTTGAGGAATTTGAGAGAAAGTTAAAGGAGAAAGAGGAAAAGTTTGAGGAATGGGATGACTACATAGAGTGGAAAGCATACATTGAAAGTTTAAGAGGCTTGGAGAGAAAGCTGAAAGAGATCAAAGATGCCAAGGACATTAGAGTTGCTTAAAAAGAGTCCTGCTGTAAAAGCATACGAAGTTCTGGACTTCAAACAGGGTAAAAACTTCTATTTTCTTAAAGTTAAAGCCAAACTTGTAGATGGAAGCGAATTTTATATCGGAGAGTTCGTGTCAGAGAGTGCAGATGAATTTAGGAACTTATTCGAGGTTGTAAAATTGGCAGAACATCTTTAGCTTTGGACTTAATGGAAGAGTTTAGGCAGCCTATTGTAGATAGGGTTGTAATAAAATTGTTGAGCTACAAGCAGGTTAAAAAGGATGATGGAGAAATTAAAGGCTTTACATTTATGCTTAAAGATAATGCGAGAAGGAAGCTTTTATCCGAGTTGATTCAGAAATTAGATTCAAAAACCCAATATGAGGGTAAAAACTACTCTTACTCAACAATCATGTTATTGCAAGCAAGGAAAATTACCACTTTCTTGAGGGGGGAGAGGAAGAAGTATTCTGGTTTTACGCAAAGATGGTAGAAAATGATAGATGTTAGTGATTTAATTCAATACCTTTATTGTCCAAGAAAGGTTTACTTCATCAAAGTAATGGGAATAAAGCTAAAAAAGCCTAAAATGGAGTTTGGGAAAGAGTTACACGATAAATTGAGAATAAAGTGTGATGGTGACATAATCTACAACTTGTATCTTGAAAGTGAAAGTTATGGGATAAGGGGAGTTGTTGACGCTGTTATTAAGGAAAATGATAATTATTATCCTGTTGATGCCAAATTTACAAGGTTTAATAAATTGTTTTACAGCTGGAAGATGCAGCTTACAGCCTATGCAGTGCTAATTGAGGAAAATTTTGATGTCACAATAAGAAAGGGATACATTTACTTCATCGATGAAAAGAAGCTTGAAGAGATTGAAATTGCACCAGAGGACAAGAAAGCATTGAGAGAAATAGTGAAAAAGGTTGAAACGATAATAAATGAAGAAAAGATCCCAAATGTAGAGAAATCAAGAAAGTGTGAATATTGTGAGATGAAAAAACTCTGTTAAAGAGGTTCGACAGATGTAAAAATTAGATCTCTATACCTGAAATATTTAAAGAATGTTTAGGAAGTAGTAAACATTTTTTGCTTGTAGGCTTTTTTCCTAAGATGATAAATTGCATGAAAAAGCTACCGAGTTCATCGATAAAATATTCAAGCAGGAGATGGAATATGCTTATGGAAGCTTAATCAACATTGCAAAGATAGCTATGTTTGAGGGTAACAGAAGATCATTCCTTCAACTGGATGTTTGCCATTTACAATGAAATGCCTTTAGATGTGATAGCACTTACAATAGGATTTTATCACTGCATTAGCCCATCTGAAGGCTATTAATGCTATTTCTTTTTGTAATAACACCATTCTGACAGCTGCCAAACCAACAAAGAGCAAGGCTTTGTTTACAAAAAAGAAGGAAATAGTTACTAAGGCAAAAATAATGTGGACTGAAATAGTATTTCTGGAAGATTTTAGATAAATTAAATAAATTCTACCTTCTTGTTTTTTACAAGTTCTACTCCAGTATTACTTATTACAATTCCAGTGTTTAAACATCTTGAACATAAAGGAATTATAAATATGCAGTCTTTTTCATCTTTAATGAATTTGTTGACTTTTTTAGCTAAAACATCTCTATCGTTCTGATCTAAATTACCTCTAAAGGCTGAATATTGAACTCTCTCCAACCCAAACTGCTGTAAAAGTTTGGAGAGTTTTGTTCTATTTTTGTCGTCTGTTATGTCATAAACTACAAGGTGAATCATAAATCATATTTTCTTTAGATATTAAAATTTTTACTCCTTTAATTTGTTTCTCCTGAGTAAAATTTATCAATGAGTGAATACAAGAAAAGTTATGAATAGATTCAAAAATCATTTTGATTTCATTAAATAAAAAGAGGAGCGTGGTTTGATGGGGATTAGCTTTGAGCTCGAGGGTGTGATGGTGGTATTTGTGCGTGAGGTTGAGTGGAGGGTGGGTTACCTTAGTTAATAAGTTTAAAAGAGAAGTGGAGGTTCTTTAACATGCCTTTTAGAGTAGATCCAATAACCTTTAAAAAGAGTACAATTACAAAAGAAAGAAGTGAAGCATATGCAGAGTTAATCAGTAAAATAGAAACAGAGAATTTCAGAGTAAAACAAAGCGACATACGGGGATTAAGGGAATTCAATGATTTTATATATAACAGTATAACTAGAAATGAGTTATGGAAGTCAATACCTTCAGATACCCGTTTTCCCGGCTATTTTTCATCTCTTGCTGATCATGCAATAGCTACAGTATCAATAGCCGTTCCACTTGCTGTAGAAGTATTTAAAAAAGGCTTTGACTTTGGTTCAGAATACGATAACGAGGAAATCAAAGACTTGCTGAGAACCGAGAAAGGAGTAATAGAAGTATGCAGACTGCTTTCCCTCCTTCATGACATTGGCAAACATCCGCCGGAGAAACACCATATAAAAACACGAGAATACGTAGAAAAAATCTTAGAAAAAGTTGGTTTAACCAATCTATCTAAGATTCTTGCAGAATCGGCATCAAGGCACCACTATAGATCAACTATGGATAAAGAATATCAGCCAAAAACTAAACTTGAATGGATCGTTGCTTTTGCCGATAAAATTTCTTCTACACAAGAGAGAGGTCTTTCAGGAGAATTCACAAAGCTGCTTGAACAATACAAGTGGCTTCTGGGAGTGGAGAATAGTAAAAAAAATGCAGAAAGAATTGAAAAAATTGTAGAATTCATAGAATGCGTTAAATTGCATAAGGGTGATATTAAAAATTACATCAATGATGACATCATATATACAACTATTCCTGTTAATTTTAGCGAAATACAAAAAATAGATGAGAAAATATTTAATGCTTCAAATATTCTCAATGATGCAAAAATAGGAGTACTTTGCATAGAAGTTGCAGGAATTCACAAGTTTGTTACGGCTTCAGATTACAAGAAATATATTTCGGGAGCGAGTGCCTTAATTGATGATACTCTAAATGAGGCAAAAAAAGAAATTGAAGAAATGCTTTGCCCAGAGTGTATAATCTACGCTAAAGGTGGCTCATTACTTGCTATAATACCGCCAAGCTACTTTGAGGAAATAAAAGAGAGAATTTGTCAGATATTTGAGGAAAAAACCAGAGTTATCAACTTAAAATTGCCAGAAAGTATAGAGTTTGAACTTTGGGAACTGAAGTATGGTCCACGAATCTATAGGATTGATGATGCTGACATCGAGATGTCATTAAAGCTCGCTGAAAAGAGGAATTTTGGAGGTGTGGTGTCTTCAGTAATAGATTCCCTAGAAACTACGGAGGATGTTAGTAATTCGGAGATAATTCGAGTTAGTGAAGTTTGTCCCATCTGTCATGAGTATAAGAGATCAGAAAAACCTGAGTGCGAACATTTAATCGACGATAAAAAAGAGAAGGTGTGCGAACGATGTTGCCTTGCTATTAGAGAGGATAAAAATCTCAGAGAAGAAAAAGAAGTAATCTGTATTAACTTGGAAAAAGAACGAGCAGAAGTTGAAGTGATATCAATTGATTTGAAACCAGATATATCATACACAAGGATTGTAAAGAAAGTTGGAAAAATATTGAAGGGTAAGTTAAGAAATAATCCAATCGTGGCAGAGTTTAAATCGAGAGGAGTAAACAAAATCTATTTTGCTCCGGTAGAAACGTGGGACTGTATTGGTAGGCAACACATTGGCAGGGATTATTCAGAAAAATGTGATGAAATTTACGATATAGCTTTCATAAAAGGTGATGGAGATAACTTTGGAAAAATAAAGGGTAGTATGCCATCTATAACTTTATACAAGCAGATTTCCAAGTTGTTTGAAGATGTTATCGAGGGTTCCATTGCAGAGGCTTTATCGGAGGTTATAATAAAACAACTCGAAATAAAACTTGAAAAAGATGTTAAAGACGGTCTTACGCTGGAATTGCCTTTTGACGTGGTATTTGTTGGAGGTGACGATTTTCTAGTTTTAATTGATGCAGCATTTATCTTCGTATTTTTAATGGCTTTCCGCAGAAATTTACAAGAGATGTTTGGGGAAAGAAAGGACAAATTTGACAAAAAAGAAAACGAATCTCTCTCCATTATTCCACTCGGTGTATCTATGGGTATAGCTGTAGTGAAAAACAGAATGCCAATTAAATCTACACTTGACGTGCTCGATGATTTATTGCGTAGAAGCAAACAAAAGTCAAAAAGTGAAGCAAGTGGATTTGGTGGAGAAATATTTGTATCTTTGAAAAAATTCGAATCAATACCAACTAGAGATGAAGTAAAAGAAGTGTTTGATAGTACTAATGATATAAAATATACTCAATTCCCAATCAGTGGAAAGGATCTTGTTAATTTTATTGAAGATCTAAAGTTCTTTGCACAGAGAAAAGTATCACCTAATTGGATAAAAGGCGTGTTTGGTGATGGTAAATCTCCATTAGATTCCTACGTTGACTTGCTCTGGAGGAAAGCGAGAGAAGAAGAAAAATCAAAATGGGAGATGTTTGATAAAATTGAGCGTATGCATAAAAGTGAACTAAAGCATCCGGAAAGGGGGTTTGTGTTCAAACATATGGACATTGCAGAATCGCTTGAAATCATTGGTGGTAAGTTAAGCTTGGAAGGGTTGCCCATAAGAGAAATAATGTTGAAGCTCCTGGGTGAATGAGATGTGGAATGAGGATATAGATGTTAAATTACAAGTGAAGGGATTGAGAATTGGTGGAGGTATGCCAAAGTATAACATAGATTTACCAACATTGTCCATAGATTATGCAAGTAGTAGTATAAAAGGTGTATTAAGAAAAGCTGCAAGAAAGGTTGTAAATTCGATTGGTGGTTTAGGTTTAGATGGAGTAGAATCCGAAGTTTTTGGTAACCAAAACAAAGAAGGTAAAATACAGGTTTCTGTAAGAGAAAATATTGTAGAAGTAAATAGTACAAAGTTTCTCGTGACTGAAGATAAATCCGGTTCCCATATATTAAAATGCTTAGTTTGTGGCGAAGAAATCAAATATTCTGAAGCGAAACAACACTTAAAAGTCTGTAAAAGAAGAATAAGATCTGGGATTAAAATCGATTCAAAGTTTGGTTCTGTAAAAAGCGGTCATCTATTTTCCTATGATTACATACCGGTAAAAACTCTGAAATTCTCGATCAAACCAATACTTCCACTGAGTGATAAGGAAGCTTTACTGATTTACTACTCTCTGAACTTCCTAAGGTACGAGAGTTTGGGTGGATTTGGTTCAAGAGGCTTTGGTTTGATAGAAGATGTATGTGTTTCCGATAAGTTCAGGGAGTATGTAGTTAAACGGAGGGATGTAAGTTGAATAAATCAAAGAAGGTCTTCTTGATAGAACTTAAAACCCTTGAACCAGTTACAATCACGTCGAATAAAGGTAAAAGTAAGTTTATTGAATCTCTCAAATATATTCCAGCATCATCAATCCTTGGAGCTGTATCAAGACAGGTGATACTCGAGAATATTGCTGATGGTGTAGGACAGTGTTCACGGATTTTAAGCCCTGATGTAATTCCCGACTGTGATAATTGCAAGGTAACGAAGTGCAAATATAGGATATTGTGGAAAGAGAAAAACCTGAAACTAACACATGCCGTGGTTGGAGAATGGGGTATTGATGCTCTAGGCGTAGTTAATTTGCAATCGATTGGAGTGTTGAGAGAAAAAGCTAATGGAGAAGGAAAAAGAGATTTGCTTTTGTGTTTGTTTGTGGAACAAAAGGAAAGACTTGGAAGATTACGACCTCGTATCCTACTCGATGAAACTATCAATTCATCTAACTATAAAAAGAAACCGGGAGACATTGTTGGACATAATATTGCTGGCGAAGATGGAGCTGTTGAAGTTGAGATGATTCAATTTGGTAGGGTTAGTATAGATTACAAGTTTAAAACTTCGAAAGAGGGTCAACTGTACGGTTTTACCGCAATAAAAGAGAGACAAAAATTTAGGTTTATAGTTGTTGCTCAGGAAGAGCTTGAAGACTGCTTTGATAGTGAGGTAAAGATTGGAGCATGGAAATCGAGAGGTATGGGACTCGTAAAAATGAGAAGAGTTAATAGCTGGAACGTTGAGGATTACATTGAAGAAAGAAGTAAACAAATTCTAACAGGTTTTGAAAGGATTAACGATGTACTCAGAAATTATGGAATAGATGGCTGGTATGGAACTTATACATTCCTCACGGATTGCACGTCTAAGGACATCGGTTTCAAACAGGAATATCAGATACACAGAATTAGGAGATTGAGACGTTATGAAAGAAGAAATGATGGTAGTTACTTTATTTTAAGAGATGTTATCTTGGCTGGATCCGTCGGTGTATTTTCTGTAAACGAGCCAGAAGAGAATTCGCAAAAGCTCGCCGAAATAGAGATTAAGCTCGTAGAAGAACCGTGGTTTGATTGGATATTTTTCAACCATCCCGTTCATTATGAAAAAAGCTCTTTGGAGGTGTGATAAATATGAGTTTGCAAATAGCATGTGAGCTTTTAAAAGATATTGAGACTATAGATAAAGAAGAAAAAGGAAGGGTAACAAAGACTTTTCTTAGAAAAGTACTGGAGTTAGTAGACAGATACGATAGCAAGGAGGAGTTTTTACTTTCGTTGGCTTATATGGTCGCAAGAAACAAGAAGTACGATGAAGATGATCTTGTTAAATTCTATCGCAGATTAAAAGATCAAATCAAGAGATTGGATGGGAATTGGAAAGATGAGCTTAGAAAAATAATGCAGAATGTCGTCAAGCTATACTACATCAAAGCAGAAAATTTGTTTGAGGAGGACTTATTATGCACGACAAAATAAAGGCAAGATATATTATTGAATGCGTAATCGAGACTTGTGAACCACTCCATGTTGGTGCTGGTAAAATTACGGAGTTCGTCACTACTGTCGATTGCCCGATTATAAGGACAAAGAAACTTGACGGTACAGAAGTTCCAGTAATTCCCGGTTCGAGTATAAAAGGTGTCTTAAGATCTCATTTTTCAAGAATCTTGAACTCCATTCCGGACGATGTAGTTGAAAATCGTGGTTTTAAGAAAATGAATTTAGGTGATCATAGTAATTTAGATGAGTTCGAGAAAAATTTTGCAAAAAGCGATGAACATAAAAAGGAAGAGATGCTACCCAACGTCGGCACACTTGAAAAGTTTTTTGGAATTTCGGGATTAGCTGCACCTATCAGAATAACCGATGCTGAACCTGAGACAAATCCAGAAGTCCAGATGAGAACCCACGTTAAGATTGACACAGGAACGGAGAGGGCTAAAGAAGGAGGATTATTTACTGTAGAATTTGTGGAAGGTAAGTTCAGATTTAAGATTGTCTTTGATGAACTTGACAGCGAGCATTACAAGGACGTAAATAAGTTTTTCCATGAGGTTTTTGTCAAATCTCTAAAAAGGGGGCTTGAGCTGCATATAGGAGGTATGAAATCGAGAGGTTATGGCTTATGCATACTGAAAATGGCTAAAGGCTGGAAATTCACACCGGAAAAGCTTGCTTTTGGAGAAGAGCCAGAAGAATGGGGGTGACAGAATGACTGAGGGAATATTTAAGACTTATAAATTAATTACAAAGCTTAGCGGAACAATAACAACGAGGAGCCCGATGAGAATAGGTGCTGGGAGAGGTCTTGAAGTTCTCGAATCTGACTTACCAATTGTCAAGAATGCAAGAGGATTACCAGTTATACCTGGTTCCAGTCTGAAAGGGTTCTTTAGAGGTAATTTGCAGAGGATCCTATACATGAAGTTTGATGGTGAGGGAGTAGAAAGTTTATTGAACGAGATTTTTGGTGGAAAAGAGAAAGATGAAAATACATCATCGATCTTATTCCACGAACTGAAAGCTGAAGCTAATAAATATAAAATTGCTGAAAGAAAACACATAGCTATTAATCCCGAAAAAGGGTCTGTGAGAAATCTGTTTGACGTGGAATGTGTAATGGATGGTTCAATGTTCAGTGGATGTTTGCTCACGGCAAGAAACTTAAGCCCGAAAGGCTTGGCATTACTTAAGACTGTAATTGATGCAACAAATTTTGGCTTAGCAAAACTTGGAGGGTTTAAGAGCAGAGGATATGGTAGTATCGAAATAAGGCTTGACGAATTGAGATTTATATTGCCCGGCAAAAACGCTGATGAATTGAAAGAAGGATTAATAATTGATGGCTTGATACCAAATAAAGAGAAATCTTGTCTCAAACTCAATTCTGCAAAATTCAGAGCTGATGGCAAGGTGTGGATAGACGATACAGAAGTTAAGGCACAGATACATGAAACTCCATCGTTTTTTGGAGTAGAAATCGTAATCACGGAGGATGAAATCTCAAAATTGTTCGATGGACTTTTAAAGGTGGTAGTATGACCTATTATGAATTCATACCTGTGGATTCAACACGCAGGTTTGTAGTAGCTCCTGATAACCGTTTAAATTCTGAAGAAAAGAACATTTTCTTATTTAAACCTAAATTTAGAGCTATTACCGAGCTCCATGTGGGTAATGGGATGAAACGAGTAACTATCAAAGGAAATGATGCAATTATAACACTTTTACACTATAGAAATGGCCTTGGAAAGTTGACAATTCCAGGATCGAGCTTTAAAGGCGTATTTTCAACGAACTTTCTGGCTCTTTCAGGTTCAACCGAGGCTACTTCAAATTTATTTGGCGCTACAAGAAAGCAGGCTGTAATTTCCAAGGTGTTCTTTTCTGACTTGACACCTACTGAGGATGTAAAGCCGGTAGAGGTGGAGATTCGGAGGCAATGGTTACCGAGAAGGTCAAAAAGAAATCACGTCAAGGTTTACGTTAAAAAAGCTCCCAAAACGCAAAGAGCCGGATACATGGAATGCATACCAAAGGGCACGATTTTAACTGGAGAAATCACGGGATATAATCTCAAGCCGTTTGAAGTTGGAGGGATACTCACATCGCTTGGATATGGTTTTGAACGAGTACGTTTTAAGATGGGTTATGGCAAACCACAAGGATTCGGGCAGATGGAACTTTTGAATGTTGATGTATATGAGATAGTAATGGATAGCCTTACATTCAGGGAACAAAAACTCAGCGAAGAAGAAAAGAAGCACTTTAGAAGGTATTTCGAAGAATTCTGCCAAAAACGTAAGAAAAACATTGCAGAAATTGCCGAAAAAGTGTTTGCTGAGGTGGTTTGATGATCCGCAAAGTTAGAGACTTTTATAATAAATTACCAAAATACTCCAAAGACAGGGATATATCTATGCGATTACAGGGAGCTGTGGCAAAAGCTATGAGGAGTAGTTGCTATGAGTTTAAGGCAAATTTTTCTGATTTCGAAGACATATTCAAAAAGCATCTACTCGCGGCATTTGTTGACTCAAGGATATTCGAAAAGGCGAAGAAAGGTGGAAAAACTAAGGAATGCTTTAGTATAGCTGAAAGAATAACGAGGGAGTTATGGAGTGAATTAAAAAACATGAACGAAAAGGATATGTGGGGATTCTTTGAGTCTTTTGTAAAGCTTTACGAGGTGAAAAGAAGCAAAATTGAACTATGACTGTTATTGTGTTAGATTCTGAGGTCAGATTTGAAGTTAGAGAATATAGGCTTCATTACTTTAAAATCAAACGGGAGGAAGATAAGTCTATAACAAGGCATACTAGAATCGACAGCATCATAGGAACTGATGGTAATAGTCTGATTGAAGTGTTAAGAGATGAACGAGCGGGAAGCTTACGAATACACATAGATTCGGATATTATACCTCAAGGTTCACTGAGTTTCGAAGCGATATGGGGTGAGATGGATGGATATATAGACAAAACACCCGTGGATTATCCGATATTTATAATACCAACAATTTACAAGTTTAAAGGGGTATACATATATCAAAATGGCAGAATCTTCATGCTTAAACAAAAAGAAGTTGAAGAAAGAAGAATTAGAGAAATTTTTAGTGAACCATCATGCATGACATTTATGTTCGGGGAGTATGGTATGTCTGTTGTGCTTTTACAGAAATCCTTAGAAGGATTGTCTAAGAGTTTTGGGAGATTTGTTTTATTTTTGACTAAACCAGAAGTTAGTTCTGAGGCTATTGGGGAAATTTTAAAAAATATAGGTTTTTTCGAGAACAAAGACGACTATAAATCATTTGGAAAGTTGGAAAAACTAATTGAAATGTATAAATTTTTTGATATAATTGAGTCACAGCTGCTAGATAACTTAAAGAATGTGATTAGAGAAGCAAAAAGTCTAAACAGCAAAATAAAAACGCTCAGAAACTTGCGAAATAGGTTAGTTCATTTTCCTAATGAGAAGTGGTTAACACCTATACTATTAAGAACTAAAGGCGATAGAGTTTTAACAGTCGAGGAAATAATAGAAAATCTCGATCCACTATTTGAGCTACTTTTAAATTTGGTTGAACTTGCACTTCGGTTTTTAAAAGAGCAAGCAGTCCAAGAGATTGATGAATATGAAGAAGCAGAAGTAGTATCTGAGTTAGAGTCTGTAATTAGTGAGCTCAGAATGTTCATGCCTAGTGTAGTTGCCAGTAAATTGAGATTTCTAAGAGAGCTATATCTAAATATGCTTTTACTATCTCTTTTAGATTTTGAGGAAATAAGGGTGATAAGATGAAATACAGCCATATAATCTCGGTGGGGACGAGTATATTGAATAACTACTGCAAGGAAAATAACTTAGACCAAAAACAACTGGGCATAAGTAAACTTCTACATGACAAAGCATTCATCAACGAACTCGTCGCTTTCGTCAATAAAGATCCAAAAAAGGCTTCAGCAGAACTAAACGCACTTTATTCCTACTCAAAAAAGTTTGACGTTCAAATTGACGAAGTGTACCTGATTCTGACAGATACAGATGAGTGTGAGTTATGTGGAAGAGTTCTGGAACAAGTTCTTAGACAGAGGGAGATAGACGTTCATGTAAAACGTGTGCAGGGTTATAATATAAGAGGTGGTGACTTCTACGAAGGATTAGTAGAATTCCTGAAGACCGTTGCAGAAAAGGTAAAAAGCTGGAAAGATCGGAAGATATACTTCAATGCTACAGGTGGTTTCAAACCCGAAGCCTCCTTGCTTGTTACTATCGGCTCTACTCTGGGAATTCCGACGTACTACAGACATGAGATTATTGGAGATGTTGTTGAAATCCCACCGTTTCCGGTAATGCTGGAAAGGGATGCTATGGAAAAACTTGAGCCCTTTATTCGTACACAGAGTGGGCGGCTATATTCCACAACAGCAGATGAGTTGTTATTGAAAAACCATCTAATACAACCAATTCACGGCGAACGTGGTGAAGTTAGAGGCTATGAAATTACGCCAATAGGGAAGGCTTATGTGGAGTTTGTGGAGAGTGACTGAGGAGCTAAAATGAAAACCTCAGTAATAGCTCCACTCGGTCTAAGTCCACCAGTAATAACAGCATTCATTAAGGGAATAGCTGAGCCAATCAACGATGTTGTTGTTTTAACAACGGACAATGAGGAAGTGAAAAAAGGATATGAACTTGTAAAGATTGGTTTAAAGATAAAGTATCCCAGAATTAGAATCCATGAAATTAAATTGCCATTTGATGATGTTTACACAACAGAACAAAATCTGCGATTTATGGCTATCGCTGCTAGAACTATAAAGGAGGAAAGAGAAGTCCACAGATGTGACAGAATCTTCCTCAACATCGCAGGTGGAAGAAAGAACATGTGCATAACCCTTTCCCTTTTAGGGCAACTTATGGGTGTTGATGGAGTTTTCCATGTAGTTACGAAAGATGTTGCAATAGTCAATCAGATGCTCGAAAGCTTGAGAGAAGATATTAAAAGAATTTATGAGGCTAAGGACGAAGAAGAAAAGATTAAGATTTACAGAGAAAAAGAAAGATACTTCAACAGCCTTCTTTTCCCCGCTAAGTCTGAATACGAGATTATAAGAATCCCAACTCTGCCATACCCTGCTGATTACCTTATTAAGCTTGTAACTGCCGTTCATTCTTCAAACCTCGACTCGTTATTAACAGAGGAAAAAGAAGTTTTATACAGACACGGAATTCTTGATAAAATCGGACGTCGCTATATTGTTTCTGATTATGGAAGAGAACTAACAAAAATAATTGTCCATCCTAAGTAGTGGTGTTAGTGTATGGCACTCCAAAAAGTTCTCCTATCAACCTCTGGGGTTGGAGTAGGTAAAAACAGGGAAGCTATGAAAAGTTTAGCTAGGAGCATTCTTAAGGTAATTGAACATGAAAATCCAGACAAAGTGGTCTTTTTCAGCACAAAAGAGGCTGACAAGACAATAGAAATTGTCAAGAATCTCTTTAAAGAGAAATATGGATATGAACTTAACTACGAAGTTCATCATGTTGACCAAAATGACTTCAATGTTTGTTTTTCAAAGATGATAGAGGTTGCATCAACCTACCAGGGATGGAGTATTGGAGTTAACTACACACCTGGAACAAAAACGATGTCTGCAGCACTTGCAGCTGTAGGAGCGTTTCTTAATATTCCAATAATCTACGTATCGGGAAAAAGAGAGGGTGGCGTCGTAAAAGAGGGTACGGAGGTAGTACTTGCATCTAGGCCGTATAAGTTCAAAGACTTACTGACACTCATGAAAGTTTCAGAGTTGTTTAACTCGTTGCTGTTTAACTCAGCTTTAATTGAGGCTCAGGAGCTTGTAGACTATCCGAAGAAAGATATATTGCTGGATATAATAAAAGGATATTTACTCTGGGATTCCTTTAATCATGAAGAGGCTTATAACATCTTTAACAAATACAGCAGCAAGGATGTTGATTTCATCGAAAAATTCGGGATCAATAAGGGTTTTATTAGTCGGCTAGTTAAGAGCCAAGATTTAGTCAGAATGAAACTTCTGCTTATTGATCTAATCTCGAATGCTGAAAGAAGAATTAAAACTGGAAGATATGATGACGGAGTTGCAAGATTGTACAGAGCCGTTGAGCTGATCGCTCAAATTGCTCTTACAGAATTTGGATACGAGGAACCAATAAAGCTTGAAGGTAAATTTGCGGAAAAATACAAAGAATACAAAGACGATGGCGAATTTAAATTAGGACTTGCAAAGAAAATAGAACTCCTAAAAGATTTGGGATGGGATAAAGCAGATGACTTGTATCTCAAAAACAGCAAAATGAGAAGTTTGCTGGAAAGTAGGAATAAGTCAATTTTGGCACACGGCTTTACCCCTGTTGGGAGAAGAGTGGCTGAAAATTTGTTGGCTGAGGTGGAGAGGTTTTCAAAAGATGTAGTGGAAAAATATGGTAAAATCAAGGAATCAGCAAGGTTTGGAATTATGAGTTTTAGTTCGATGATGTAAATAAATATATATTTCCTAAATTCAAATCAAAGCACTATGAGTTGCAAATACTAATTTAAAGTCCCTATAAAGCCTTCCCCCTTTCTAACTACAAGAGTTAGCCTTGTATGCTTTGGAGATGGTAACTCCAGCTTGATGGGCAAAACAACACCTGTAACACATATAATGTCTAATTTTGTACTTTGTTATTCCTTATATAGTCTCATCCCCTCTATCCTCTCAAAATGCTTCACATTCCTAGTATAAAGCATAGCATCATTTTCTAGAACTATTCCTGCAATCATCGCATCCCTAAAATCCACAAGTCGTCCCTTTTTCTCCAGTTCAGCTATTATCCTTCCTGAGATTTCTGCTGATTTATCGGTAAATTTTAATAGTTCAAGTCTTTCAGCCAACTTATTCACTGATTTAACATTTTTCTCCGATTTCTTACTCTTAAATGCACCATAGTATAGTTCAAATAGGTTTATTGTAGTTGTTGCAAGCACAAACTCCTCTTCAAGCTCTTTAATCTTCTCCACAGTTGTATTATCTCCCCTCAAAAAATCTATGAGAATGTCGGTGTCTAAACAGAGCGTTTCCAAGCTCTCCACCCCTTCTTCAGCGATTCTTTGATTTCGTAAACTTCTTCATCGCTAATTTCCCAGGAGCCAGCAAGATCGCTAATCTTTCTTTTCATTAGATATTTTATCGCATCTTCAATTGAAACGGGTTTCTTCAGTTCTACCTGTAATCTGCCTGCTATTTCTACCAACTTTTTGTAAGTTTCTTCACTCAATTTGATAGACTTTGTAGTCATAGTAGATAATATAACAAAGTAGTATTTATCGTTAATGTAGTAATGTCATCCTATGATTTCAGTCTTGAAAAATCCCATTCCAAAACTCGATTTTGCTCCAGCTCCTATAAGCTCCCCAATCTTCAACAATCTGCCAGCATTCTCATCCATCTCAACATCGTATTCAGCTTTGCCAGTATATGCAATAAAAAATCTTTCTCCTTCTCTTTTTGATTTGTAGTATAACTTGTGCTTTTTCCATTTTGAGTTTAAAATCGAATCCTTACAAGCGTAATCGAAAACCTCACCTTCTCCGTACTCATTAACGTAAAGTATCAATCTCCTCCTCACCATATGTAAAACATGACTTAGAGGTAATGGAACTTTTACAACTTCTATGGGTGTAATAAACTCTACTTTGAGTTTTTTGAATTTCTTCCCCGAAATCTTACCAAGGTCTATTGTCCTTAAACCTTCAACATTAACAGATTCTCCATCATAAACAACCTCCTCGGTAAAAAAATCCCTTATCTCTTTTAACTCATATTTTGAATTAGCATTCAAACCAGTTTTTCCAAGGTATCTCAACCCATAAACGATGTGTGGAATGTATTTTACATAATCTCCAAAAATGTTAATCCTTACCTCCAATTCACCATTCCCTTCAACACTTCTACCAAAGAAGGGCGGTATGAATATGATTGGTCTTACAGGATGCGATTTCCCCCTTCTCTGCTTATCCCTAACGTAAAGAGCGTAGTAAAGGCAATCTTCTTTACTTCTGCAATTATCGCATTTTGGTTGCAGATAACCACAAACTGCTTTTAACAAAACACTACCAAAACCACCCCTAAACTTGTTTCCCAGCCAGTATGGAAGCTTATACTTAGGAAACTCTAAGATTGCTACGAGTTTTGTGAGTTTTAGGATGAACATTGATTGTTATTTGTTTAATCAATGTTAAATTTTTTGATGTTGAAGTGTTCAATCAATAATAACTGTCAGAAGAAGTTATCTTTAAGCTGCTATAAATTAGTGTTAGTTTCCAGTAAACATTTGATTTTGGATTGTTTAAAAATGATAAGAGCTTATCAAACTCGTTCAAGCATTCGTAATAAGTTTTTATACCATTGCCAATATCGGCATAAATTATCAGTCTCTAACAGATTTTTTGTCTATGAGAAAAGGAATGTAAATTGAATTATACAAGTTTTCAAGTGATGCACTCTATCCAGCAAAAAGTATTCCAATTCTATTGTGCATTATATTTAGCAACTCATCATAAAAAGTATTGAAGATATCAATAACTCGATCCAGAAAAAGCTTTTCGTCAAAAATAACTGGATTTGTGCTTAATTCCTAAAAATTCCAGTTATTATCTATTTCAAAGAATACTCATAGTTTGGATTAGGTCATCAATTGCTCTCACAAGCTCAATCCATTCATCGTTTAGCTTTTTCACACAGCAGTATTAGATCCCATTTCTTTCTTAACGTTTTTAATTTTCTTTATAGCTTGTAAATGCTCGTATATGACGGTGAAAGTCATTGCAATTTCAGACGATTACCTTGCTGGAGTCATCAGTTCACGATGAGTAGTTTAGAAGCGATGGGGAATAAGGTCAGTGTACCTAACTTTCGAAGCAGAAGCTTCAAACGATAATGCTGCTTGAAAATTGATTGATAATTTTGTACGGGTATCGAAATTTGAATACCAAGCAGAAAAAGTGATGCAAGAGATGGCTGAGATTGTAAAAAATCTGCTGGGAAAAAGGCTGAAGAGATAACGTCAATTAAGACAGAATCAAAAATTAAAGAAACTCTCAGTACCTAAACTCCCGGATTTGAGGCAATCTTTGCAATCGTTGGACTTTCTGTTGTTTACCTGCTGAGGAAAAGATAAAAGAATAAATTTTTTAAAAATATTAATTTTAATAATTTTCTCATTAAGATGCGTCTAAGCCTCTAATTTGTCAACTAATCATAATTAAGTGAGGTAGTTAAGATTTTAAATTTAGAAATGAAATTTAAACACAAGGTGAGAAAAAAATCGGTTTATTATTGCAAGCTTCTTAAATAAAATTTGAAAGCAATTATCTAATTAGGAGATGGCTAACAATCCTAGCCAAGTTTGACGTATTTTTTTATCTCCTTAGTTATTTCATCATCAAATGCATCAATAGCAGTCCCTATTGGTGCATTTGGCATCGTCTCCAATAGTACATTTAAATCCCAAGTGACGCATTCTCCAATAAGTTTAAGCTGTTTTTCAGCTCTTTTTACTTTCTTTTTCTCAGCTCTAAAAGGTTTTACAGCAAAGACTGTCAGTTTTTCAAGATTATTTAAAAAGCTATTTATGGAATCAACAATATCTTCACCCAAACCAACTACTATCATAGTTTGTTCATAGTTTAATAAAACTTTAATTAGTTCATCAAGCCTTTCTGGCTTAAAAAATAAATAGCCTTTAAAGTAATCTTTGAACCAATCATCATAGTTAACAATATACACGTCACCATACTCTGCAATTCTCCCCGCTATTCGCCCTCCAGTATCCCCTAAGCCAACAATTGCGATTTTTGGTTTATTTAGGCTCATTTCTCCCCCTTCAAACTAAGCTAAAAATTTGTAGTAAATTGTTTTATTTATAGTTCACCCAATCTACCTTTTTTACAATCATTATTGTATATCATCTCAAGTATTACAGAGAAATTGTCTTGTAAAAACCATTTTACATCCTCCACTAACTCTTTGACTCTATCATTAAACTTGTATGTTGCATCTAATGGCTTATGTTCTTCTTCAATTAGAAATACATCATTTGTAAGGACATGGTAGCAAACAACTGAAGCTGGATTGAGTGTGAGTACGTAATCACGAAGCTCATATAAGCAAATACCTTTCCTTGAGAAACCATATACAGTCCAATTAAACCTCTCTTGCACCTGACTTCTTGTTAATTTCGAAGGTGTTTCTACTTCTATACCAAAATATTTAGGACATCTAAAGTAATGGGCAATATCCAAGGCATGATGCAAAAAGTATGCTTTCAAACCTTCATCTCCAAAGTTATCGTAAGCTGTTTGAGCCTTAATAAAGAAACAAGGTACATCATCACGCCGGCAATCGTGATGCCAAAAGTGCCTTTTAATCATTTCTTTAACCTCTGAACCATCGTCAGTTAAATATTCCAATTTTTTTATTTTGATGTAGTCCTTCACCCCTTCCCATTGTACCTCATTTTTCCCCTCAGAGTCGATTATCTTGTCTACTTCATTACAAACACTTCTATCAATCCCAAACATTTCAGCTATCTCACGATGCGTCTCCCAGCTTGGCATGACCTAACCCTAAAATCATATTTACACTACATAAACATAAATTTGGGTCTATCTTGCCCTTCAATGGATTTCATTTCAGATTTTATTTCTTCCATCCATTCAGAATATCCCATCAATATGATTTTAGATTTTAGTTATTTCAGACCATAAAAAGTCCATTTTCTCCGACTCTAAAATCGAACCCGTTAAAATGTATTTAATATATGCTCCAATTCCCACCCTTATCAAGAATCGCTCAAATGGTAAAACTCCCTCATCCTGTTTGTAAAGAGATTTTGCTTTTTGGATGGAATCGTATTCATTGTCATCTAATTCAATTTCAATCTTCTTCATAATTTAACACCTATTTTAGAGATACTGCTATCAAATTTTTATGATTTTTGATTAAATTTTTAATTTCAATTTATAGTATCTCCAAATTAAAACAAAAAATTCTTAGAACCATCGGTAAAATAAATAACATTAATTTTAATTGTCAACAAGAATTAACAAAAATGAATTTAACAAAAAAACCTTATTCAAACTAAATTTTACGATAAGTACTGTATACTACTTTAGAAGGATTGAAACCTTTGACTACACCGAGCATCTCTAAATGTTAAATCAAGATTTAATTAGACTTTCAGCAACTCACTCCCTAATCAGCGGAACCTTGTCTATGTGATATTTTTAGAATATTTCTTCGTAACTTTTTTGGGAATTTAAGGTAATCAATCAAATTTA
>Ga0180301_10000635_pt1 | contig 27175 bp, 31 predicted proteins | sample GuaBasSediGuay16_FD_121797 | JGI IMG/M metagenome (GOLD analysis project Ga0180301, IMG submission 121797) | Subseafloor sediment microbial communities from Guaymas Basin, Gulf of California, Mexico - Guay16, Core 4569-2, 12-15 cm | ecosystem: Environmental > Aquatic > Marine > Hydrothermal... | reverse complement strand
TCCAGACCCTTATCCTTGGCTATTAGCTCTGCTAATTTACTCGATATGCTTATTCCAAGGTGTTAGAGTGTTTTGCACAATTTCCATAAAGTATTTCTTCTGATAATACTTTGTGAAAACGTTAACTGAACATATTTTCCCTGAAGGTTGAAAACCATGCTCATGCATTGTCGCATTAGAGGTTTAGCAGGCTTAATTATACCGTTAATTTCAATAGCCATCTCAATAGCTTATTCTCCATGGTTCAACATTTTTAATAATGCGCTTAGTGACTTAGGAGATCCTTATAGAAGCGCTACAGCATTAATCTTTAACGCTGGATTAATTATTGGGGGATTGATGATTGTTGTTTTTGCATTAGTAGATGTTTTAAAATATAATGTTATTTTAGCATTAATTCTTGAAATTTTAGGTTCATTCCTTACTCTCATAGGCATTGTAAATGAGTCCTACGGATATATGCACTTCATAGTTTCAGCTATTTTCTTTATTTCAGTAGCGATACTGCTAGCTTATCTAGCTTTAATGCTAAAAACTGCTTTACCCCTAATCTCACTCACGATAGCGGTCATTGTTTGGACAGTTTATTTCATATTTAGGGTTCCTAAGGGAGCAGCAATACCTGAGATAACATCAATAGCGCTTGCTTCTCCATGGTATTTAAAAACCATTAATATCTTATGTAAGAGAAATTTTTAGAAGCAATTAACCAGTGACAATAATTTTTAAATTAAATGTTTAAATTTTACAAGAACTAGCTATTAGCCTAACATAGCCAGTTAATTAGCCATTAGCTTCACTTCCTAACGCTTTCTCTAGAAGGCATTTTAGCATAGAAATATATACTCTAATTCTACCCGCCAAACCATGGGGAAAGGTGTACTATATTGATACTTAAGAGAAGAGAAACCGAGAAGGTAATTGAAAAAGAAGCTGAGAGATTAAAAACAGCCATGGTTAAGATTGAGTTAGCTAAAAACATTGTTAACTATGCTAGGAAGGGAAGCGATCCATTGCTTTTCGAATCAGCGTTAGTCGGCATACCTGCTTCTTTCAGGAACATCGCAAACCTATATATTGACTCGGCTTTTAACGACATTGAAAAAGCAGTTAAAACTCTTAAGAAGGTAGAGAAGGAAATGGCTAAGAAGAAAGCTAATCATACAAGAGAAAAAATACATATCATCGCAGTAGATCTTGAAACAACAACTCATGCTGAGGAAACACCTCAAACTATCACTTTGAAGCTTCAAAAAGCAATTATGGAGCTTGAAAAAGTAGCTGAGGTTTTAAGAAGCAAGGTTGCAGCAAAAACATGAATCTTCATGCTTACAAGCATTTATACACTTAAATTCCCTATTTCCCCCATTAAATCCCTAAGCTCTTTAATTACACTTTCAAGCCTACTTTCATATTCCTCTGCAACATTAGCATTTGCTAAATTCCTAAGATTATCAATGATTTTAGCTAAGCTTACACTTCGCGTTCTCCTATAAATTTTCACGAGAATTTTCAAAGCCTTACTAACATCCCTCATTGACGAACTTAAATAAATCGAGGCCATAGCGTGCGATGAAATAGGAAATCCGGAGAAGGCCGAAAGAACAAGTAACCTATCAACCTCCCCCTTCGACGATTCAACAATGTTCTTAGCCATTCTAACCTTAGCTAAACTTCTCTCTAAAAGAGAAATAGCGTCTTCAAGGCTATGCTTCCTTTTTAACAACATTTCAGTTGAAACACCCTAGTTACTTTAATCTCTAACCTTCCCTCTATTAATTCCTTCCTAAGAAGAAAAGATTATTCGCTTATTTGAGTTCCTGGAATGTTTGGAAATTGCAGTAGCACTTATACACACATCTGCATTATAAATTCTAAATGAAGAGATCTTAAACTCGCTAAAACTAATTCCAAAACTACGAACCATAATTAGCCAATAACACTTAAGGATTTTTACCTATAAGAACATGTTAAACAGCATCATGTTATAGAAGCTATAGAGAGCAAATAGTAATGTAGTGGAAGGCTCTATTGGAACGAAAACAAGCACTATAGCTCTTGGATTCAAATAGTATTAGAACATCTCCTAGAGAAAGAAGCTGTAATTAGAAAAACAGAACATATTAGGCATTGATATTAGCTTCAATAAACGATCCATTAACAAGCCTTCTATGTTCACTACATAAAGGTGACTTTTAACGATCATTATTAACGGAAACTGCTTATAGAAATTAGGGGGTTAGCTTGTAAGAACTATGAAGAAGTATTTGAAAAGCAATTGAGAAAACAGAGGGGATAGCGGAGAAAATGAGAGCTTTTCAGAGATAAAGGTAGAACTATTTCCTCCTCTTAATCGATATTACTAAAACAAGTACCGCTAATAGTAACAATGCAAGCAATAATTGAGTATACGGTGTTCTGTTTTCTTCTACAAATTCTTTCAAATCAATTTCGAAACCCCCTTCCCCTTCTCTTAAGGAATAAAACAGTATTTGATTTAAACCGCTAATAACCAATAATTCACTAGATACCCATGCCATGTAAAATCCGTCAACATAGTCTTTACGAATTATTTGTCCCTCAGCATCGAAGAGATAGAGCATGTATTTTTCATTGAACTCTTGTGTAGTTATAGCTAATATTTGTCCTGAAGGGTTCCAGGATAAATAGCTTATTAAACTATTAAACGTGGTTTTCCAAATAATGTTGCCTTGACTATCTATTACGGCAAGTTCGCTTAAAGATACATTATCGTAAGAGTAACTTACGGCTGAAGATAAGTTGCCATTGGGGCTCCAGTCGAGTACTGCTGAAACATATGATACGTTACCGATATTTGAGGCAATAACGTTTCTTCCATTCAGTATCCCATTTCCATCGTAAATTCTTACTTCAGCTACTTTAGGAGTTACAAAGAGAATTGCTAATAATTCTCCGTTATGATCCCATTTAGCCACCAATATGTGGGGCTCTTCTGGAGCTATTTCAAATAGCTTATTTTCCCAAAGCATTCTACCATCATAACTAAGCATAATGGCTTTACCTGTTACAGTAAATGTTTGTTTAGAAAATGTTAGAGCTAAAGCTGCAATACGATTACCATGATTATTCCAGCTAATCCACGTTATTGAGGTATTATCTATTTCCCTACTTTCCCATATTCTATCCGAGAAGTCGGGACTACAGGAAACTATTCTAACATTCTCTCTAGCAATATCGTGTATGGGGAAAGTTATTTGATTTCCCTCGGGATTCCATGAAATAGGTCCGATGTTCTCGTAGGGTTTTGCAGAGAATTTCCCAATAATCTCTCCTTTAACAACATCGTAAACTGCTATGTCATAGTTTTCAAAACTATCCTCTACTCTAAACGCTAATAATCTACCATCGTTACTCCATAATGGATGAATAAAACCTTTAATTTTCTCCGAAACCCAAATCACACTGCCATTACTTGAGATAATAGCTAGTTCCGAATAATACTTACCTACTAAAACGCTTCTCCAATACAGCCCTATGGCCAATAGCTTACTTTTCGAATTCCATACAGCATATGTATGTTCGGCATCGGTCTTTACAGTTCCAATCAAGCTTAAGGCAAAAAGTGGTTGGGGAAGTGTAAGTATAGCTACTAAAGCTAAAGCCAATATTTTCTTTAACACCATGGTTTCTCAACACTAACTAAACTCCTACACTACCGAAACATAAGGCTTATTAAATTTTAACTGTTCTTCGAAAATAGGGTTTAGCAATGAATTTGTCCGAAATAGTAAGTATTTTGGAAGAAATAGTTAAAGCACCAACATACTACGTTACCGGAGCAATAGGCAAATACCTCATATACGTGTCAGACGAACAGGGAATACTTGATCTTTGGAGCTTAAATATTGGAACTTATGAGAAAACAAGACTAACCGAAGGAGGAGTTCATTCAGTAGCGATTCCTCGTAGTGGAGCTTCAGTAGCTGTTTATACTATAGATGTGAGTGGTGGGAGAGAAATTCAGAAGATAAAAGCTATAACACCTACAGGGGATAAGGTTAAGCTTCCAAAGCATCCGTTAACTAGGGTTTTCGGAATAGCTTATGATAATGAAAAAATAGTTTATACTGGCTCTACCGAAAAGGAAATGGCATTATACAGTATTTGGTTTAGCGGTGAAGTAGAGAAACTCACGTCACTAAATGTTTTAGCTTTCGTAACAGATGTTGACGGAAAATACGTTGTAGGCTATGGCAATCTACATGGAAACCCTAGGTCATCAGAGCTTTTCATATACGATATCGAATCTGAGGAAATGAGAATCTACACTCCAAGAAAAGGTAGTGTCAATAAGGAACCGAAAATCATGGGTTCCAAAGTTCTCTTCGAAACTAACGCTTTCGGTAAGGAAGGAGAACTTGTAATTTACGATGTTAAAAGTGAAAGCATGGTTAAGCCGAAGTTTAAATTTGAAGATTATGACAAATTCGCGCCAGTAGAACATTCAAACTATGGCTGGACAGATGATGGGAAAATATGGGCTATAGGTAAGCGTAATGGAGTAACAAAAATTTTCATAGACGGAAGGGAAATGCCTACGCCAGAAGGTTATACTTCAAATATAGCATTAGTTGGTAGCAAAATATACTTTGCACATTCATCATTAAAGGAACCATATAGAATATTTGAAGTAGATGTTAAAACTAGAAAAATGAAGGTAGTAGTTGATAATTCTATTTCAGCTAAGGTCAAAGAGAGGTTTGGAAAAGTAAGTTTCGTAAAATATAGGTCGTTTGATGGATTAGAAATTCCCGCTTACATAATTGAATCCTTAGCCGAGAGAAAACCAGGTCCCACAGCGGTTTACGTTCATGGAGGTCCTTGGTCGGAAGTACCTAATAAATGGAATGTTTTCATAGCGTCTCTTGCTGCTACAGGATTCCATGTAATAGCTCCTAACTTTAGAGGATCTACGGGGTATGGTGAAAAGTTTAGACTTATGGACATAGGTGATCCTGGAGGAGGAGATCTAGAAGACGTTACTTATGCGGCAAAATATGTGAAGGAGAAAGGCATTGCATCTAAAGTAGCAATAATGGGGTACAGCTATGGAGGGTTCATGACGTTCCTAGCGACAGTTAAGAAACCGGATGTATGGTGCTGTGGAGTTGCAGGAGCTGGAATTACTGATTGGGAGGAAATGTATGAGCTAAGCGATGCAATATTTAAGAAATTCATAGAAACACTCTTCAACAATAGGAAGAAGCTTCTTAAAGAGAGATCAGCAATAACATACGTTGACAATCTCAAGGCACCGCTATGTATAATACATCCGCAAAACGATAGTAGAACACCCTTAAAACCTGTTCTAAAATATGTAAGCAAACTTCTTGAAAAGAATAAAAGCTTCGAACTTCACGTAGTCCCTGACGTTGGTCATGCAATTAGGAAAGTAAGTGATATAGCAAAAATTGTTTTACCAGCAATAGTTTTCTTAAAGGAAAAAATGTGCTAATTAATTGTTTAACTAACTATTTTTTCAACTTCCAATTCTTTCCAGCCAGCTTTAGCCATTGCTTCCATAGCTATTTTCTCCGCTTCGCTTAAACTTATTTTCTCAGCATACTTTTCAGCAACATACGAGAGTATCCTATTATACCCCTTACCCCAACATACAACATCATACTCTGAAATTGTTCCGCTAGGTTCTATAGTATATACCTTGGGTTCTTCCTCTATACCTCCAACTACAAAGAATACACCAAGAGGTCTAACATCGCTTCTAATAGCATGTTCCTCGAAGACTCTAGAGATGTCTTTAGCAACATTCCATGGACTTTTCTGAGGCCTTATTTTGGAATAAACGAATTCAGCATCTCCACCTAATCCCGTAAACCCCACTAAAACATCTCCTATCCTTCTAATTTTTGAGGGCCCTTTTCTAGAAATGCCCATGTAGGCTTTAGGCTTACCCGCAACCATTAAAACACCATTTTTAGCTTTAATCGCCAATATTGGTGCTCCATGTTTAGCAGCTTCCAGAGCATACTCTAACTGCAGAACTCTTCCTTCAGGTGAAAACATGTTTCCAACATCATAACCTCTACCAGTTGCTGTTGGAAGAATATTTAGAAAGTATATCAATGCCGCCCTAACAACCTCCGCTTTGCTTGAAAAGAGTCCTGTAGAAACTATTCCTTCAAGAACCCTATCTAGTTCATCGGGTATTACAATACGTACTTCATGCATAATATCCACCAAACCTCCTTTTTCTACCTATAAAATATACAGAAAAGATACATAAGTTTTCCGGAGAATCAGTAGTTACCATGTATTTTCTTTATAGCTTCTAAAGCTATTTTTGCCTCTAATCTTATTGCTTCAGCTATTTCCTCAGAATATTCTCTTCCTCTAAATCCTCCTTTAACTGCCTTCCCTGTTCCTTCAGGAATATTTCCGTCAACAACAAGTATTGCTCCAGCTTTAACACCTTTAAGTTGAGCTAATGTGAATATTGTTGATGATTCCATTTCTATAGCGATAGCTCCCCTGCTAGCCCAATACATCATTTTTTCCATTTCAGCATAGAATGCGTCATCTGAAACAATGATTCCACTATAAACCTTTAGTTTACTTTGCTTTTCAGCTTCCTCCTTCAGTACTGAATATATTTCTGGTGTAGCTACAGCGGGAAACTCGGAATCAACATACCTTTTAGTTACGCCATCCATTCTCACAGCAGCATATGGGATGATGATTGATGGAACCTCTATACCCTTTCTTAAAGCTCCACATGTACCTACCCTAATGAACACTTTAGCACCAACCATTAGCAACTCTTCAAAAGCTATTGCTGCTGAAGGACCACCTATACCTGTCGATGCAACAGAAACCGTTACACCACCATACTTTCCCGTATAAACAAAGAACTCCCTATTAGCTGAAACGAGCTTAGATTCATCCATTAACTCGGCTATGAGCTTTGCTCTCCTAGGATCGCCTGGAAGTAAAACATATTCTCCAATATCACCTTTCTTCAGAAGTAAATGGGGTGTTATATATTCGCTCAAGGTAGAACATAACCTCCATGAAGCTTATTTTAGAAGCTTATTCCCATAAGTATTCATGTACACTATTTCTTCGAGACTTTTTCTAGGTCTAGGTTTAGGTTTTTCGTCAGGCCATCCTAAGGCTAAAATAGCTATTGGTATTTTTCCCTCTGGAATTTTTAGTATCTCCCTTATCTCATCAACATTTCTAAGGGCTTGAATCCAAACCGTTCCTAACCCTAAAGCATGTGCTGCAAGCATAATGTATATCGTTGCGTTTGCGCAATCAACTTGATATGATGTTGGCGAGACATTTCCATCGCAAACAACAACTATAGCTATTGGAGCTTTCCTTATTGGTGATGCCCACATATGTATTCTACTTAGCTTCTCTTTTACAGCTTCATCAGTTACAACTATGAACTCCCATGGCTGAAAATTTTTGGCGCTAGGAGCATATCTTGCAACATCAAGTATTTTCAAAACCAAGTCTAGGCTGACAGGTTCCTTCTTAAACTTCCTAATACTTCTCCTTGATAGCAGAAACTTTAAGAAATCATTGTTCTCATACATTCTTACACCTTAAGAAAATATTTTCCCTAAAAACACTATAAACATTTATTAGGAGTAATGCTTATGACACTGGAAATAACGTACATTTATCATAACTGCTTCATAATAAAGTGGAATGATAAATCGATAATCTTTGACTACCCAGAAATACTTAGCGCTGAGGAGGAAGACTTCATTAGAAAAGAAGTAGCAAATAAGGAGCTCGGCATCTTAATTTCCCATTCACATTTCGACCATTTTTCGGAGAAATTCTTGGATCTACGATTAGTAGCTAAAAGGTTTACATGTGCAGTATCATTTGATGTAGCTAAAAAATCAAGCAAATGTGCTAAGGAATGCCTTGTAATAAATGAGGGAGCAATGTTTAAAATATTGGATGCCGAAGTCAAAGCCTATGGTAGTAGTGATTTAGGTGTTTCATATCTTCTAAGAATAGGTGATTTCAGCATTTATTTTGCAGGGGATAATGCTGATTGGAGAAGGAAGGAGCTTCCACCGCAAATAAACAGGTTAGTATGGGATGTATTCTCAAAAACTATAGGCAAAATAAGGGCTGAATATGGAAAAATAGATATCGTATTTATTGATTTATGTGAAATCTGCGAAAATTTAGGAGGAATACTTTACATAGTAAATACTCTGAAGCCTAAGCTAGTAGTTCCAATGCATTTCCATGGAAACACTAAGTTACTGAAGAGGATAATGAAAATGCTTAGTTTAAACGCAAAAGTATTTCTCTACGATAAATTAGGTGATAAAATAATGTATTCTTAAGGTAGAATAAGTCGAACATTTGGAAACTATTAGAATAGATTAAATTCTAATGTATTTTACAGTGTTCTCCTCTAAATTCGCAGTATACCTGTATATTTTGCGTTGTAGTAGAAGTGTCCCTACATTTACCTTGTTAGTTAATGTTTGTGCCGAATGCTTAAGTATATGAGTTATTGCTAAAATCATTTCCCTATACGTCATGTTAGAACTGTAAAGTTCAGCGTGAAGCCTTAAGGCTTCATCAAAACATGCTTTTTTAGCATGTTTCAAAGTAGCCATTCCCTGAGATACAAGGGAATAGACAATTAAAGCCATAAGATAGCCTGTTATGAGAGGAATGTTTGCTATGTTTGAAATTATTGTAGCAACGAATATTATTAGAGCAGCGATTAAGCCTATGATGTTCGCTATATTTCTTGAGCATTCGTAAGCTAATGTGAGGACTATTTTCGTAATGTCTTCTTCATCAATTACCTCTTTAGGATCAATGTTTAAAGTTATTTTTACTTTCCTACTAAATGGTAATGATGATACAGAGCATCTTTTTCTATTTGTCTTATAAACTATGATTATTTCCTTTGCAGAAGAAAATTTTCGGTGAAAAGCTTTAACTGTTTTGAGTACTGCTTTAGGCTTAATTTTACCCAGCGTAAACACCTTCGCTAGTACTTACCTACTATTACGTAAATATTAGACCATTTCATACCTTTTTCTTTAGCGTATTTTAGAAGTTGAAAAAGCCTCCTAATATACTCCTCTCTTACACCAAGCTTTCTCCATTCTTCAGAATCTCTAATGAATATTTCATTTAGAACTTTACTGGGAATTTTAGCTTTCCACTTAACAATTTTTGTTCTCGACGTTTCGAAGCCTACCTTTTCAATTAACTTAACCCAATATTTTAATGGCTTGTACTCTTCAAATAACCCTATGCTCCTCATAGCGCTTTTCCAGAGCTTAGCATACTCATTATAGACTTTACAGCCTCTAGGGGAAGGCTCAATAATAACTATTTCGGAGGAAACATTTTTAGCCACGCTAATAGCATCAATGTGATATTTAGGGTTTATTTCGTGGAGGATAAATGAGAAAACGGAGATATCAGCTATTTTTCTTCTAAACGGGAACTTCAGAATATCGCACTTAATAAGGGAAATGCTGAGGCTAGAATATTTAACGATTTTTTCGATATCGTTGTCAACACCTATAACTTTAGCTCCAAGTTTAACAAGTATTTCAGTAGATTCGCCAATACCGAAGTCTAAAATAACCTTACCCTTAACATTAATTGTTGACCATATTACTCGAAGAACTCTCTCTTTATCCATGAAATAACTTAGATCATTATTCTTCATAAGAACTTTTCACCGTAAATTAATGTACAGTATAAATGTAAGTAAACTTATGGATAGGAGGATTCTTGGAAAGCTTACATTAATTTAGAGGAATTTCGTTTAGAACTGTATATTATTTCTCAAATCTATGCGCTTTAACATCCTTCCTTTACATCATTAATAGAATTTCTTATATTTCATTATTGTTTATGCTATTTTCCTGCTAAATAGTTAGAAATATGTTGTTTTCTAGTTAAAATATAGTTTGTAGGAAATGAGGTAGGTATAGTGGTTTCAGAAAAATTTATTGCCGCAATTGCCATAACAGTGTTTGTAGTATTGTTTTCAATAATTTATGCCACTAACTTGCTAAGGGGAAGTGCTGAAGAGAAATATTATGAGGCTATAAAGCGCTACATAAGTTTGACCAAGGATTTCACTAAATTTATTAGTATAGAAAAATACAATCCCGTTCGCATAAAATTTCATAGTCCAATAAGTAATGTGACTGTTAAGTTAGAACTTTATCTTTTAGACTTCAATAAGCGTTTAAATAAGTCTCTATCTTTTCATGAGAAAACTGAAGCCACATGTATTTTAAACACTAGCATGATAGGCGAGTCTCTCCTCTGGGTAACTGTAATTCTTCCTGAAAAGTTAAGATATATTAATATACCTTATAATTGGGGGATGCTACATAAAGCAAGTGAAAAGTTAATTACTGAAGCTAAAAACACATATTATGGATTAAGGATAGAGGGTGGAGATTATCAAGAAGATCGCGGAATTATAGATCTCATAGATCCTTCCAATCCATATTACCATTATCACTTAGTATTTAAGAAGCACAATAGAACATCAACAGAGATAGTATTGGAGATGGTGTTTCATAAAGACATAAAGTATAGTTCAGATATGCATGGTGAAATAAGTGTTAGCATCGTTAACGCTAGTCGAGGAGAAATAGTGTTTGCAATAGATTACCCTCTTTCAGTTGAGTCTTTAGTAAGCGTAAGCATTGATAACTACCCTATAGCATCGCTAAAGTGGGTTATCAATAATACGTTAATACGTGAAGGCTTAAACGTAGTAAGTCTTAGGTCTGTAACCGAAGCGTCTCAGCTAGCTAGCGGTGAACACATAGTCGCTGTGAAGTTAATGACAGAGAACGGGAAAACAATTTATGAAGTAGAAAGGAGAATTACTATTACTTAAATGTACAATTATTCTAACTAATATTACTCTTAGATAAGTTAACGTGTAAAATACTTATAAAAATAGGTGGCTTGGATAAAATAGTGGTAATAACTATGGAAATCACTTTAAAACCTATAGGAATGATTCATGTTGATAAGAGCGATGAAGAAGTTAAAAATAGTTGGGAAGGAGTTGAAGGAGTTGTTGAGGTGTTTCAAGAGTATGAAGAAGGGTTAGAGGGTATTGAAGGTTTTTCTCACATAATTTTGATTGTGTTTCTTCATAAAACTACTGAGGAGCATAGAAGGGTTCTTAAGGTTAAGCATAGGAGACTTAGAAGATTTGGTATTGAAATAGACGATATTCCTGAAGTTGGTGTTTTTTGCACGGATTCCCCTCATAGGCCTAACCCTATAGGTTTAAGTATTGTCGAACTTGTTAAAAGGGAGGGTAGGTTTCTCCATGTTAGAGGGCTTGACTTATTCGATGGAACACCCGTTTTAGACATTAAAGCCTACACTAGGGACAGAATTGTTGAGGAAATAAGGGTTCCATGGTGGGTTGAGGTTTTAGAAAGGAGGGTTATGGAGAAAATGGGTAAGCGTTTACCTATTTGAATCCCTACCTATGTTAGCAAATATTATCTCTAATGCTCTGCGGATCCTTTTTGAAGGATCATCTGCTACACCTATGAAGTAAACTTTGCTTCCGAAAAGCTCTAGATGCTGAAGAATTATTTCGTAATGAACTCTTCTCGCATAATCTAGGTTTTCCCATCTTTCCCTATCTGTAAAGTATTCATTTAGCTCGTCAGTAATTAGTACAATGTCGACTTTGTCTTTAAAGCTTAGTAAATACTGAACCCACTTTCTGGGTAATTCAACATTATCCACTTTACAATATGAAAGAGCAAGGAAAGGTCCACCATCTTCCAGTACGAAATCGTAGCTTCCAAGCTTAGAATATTCTGAAGCATGTCTCTTAATAACCTCTATTTCGAAGGCAACTCTGTTTTTCCAGGGTAAAATGTTTCCTCCAGTTTCTTTCTGTTCTCTAATGATTTCTCTTGCCCAATCCTTTATGACATATACTGAGTATCCTCTCTTAGAAAGTTCCTTCTTAAGATTATTTACTAGAGTTGTTTTCCCTGTGCATGGGCCTCCGGCAACTATTATGTGCACTCCGAAGCCCTAACAGTGTTTTAAGGATTTGAGGGGGAATTAATGTTTTCGACAAATAAGCTCTTATCTTTCTTTTAATTAGGGATATATTCTTTCTCTAAATCTCGGGAATGGTATTGCATCTCTTATATGATCTAATCCGGCAATCCACATTACTGTCCTCTCTATTCCGAGGCCGAAACCTGAATGAGGCACTGTTCCATACTTTCTCAGATCCAAATACCACTCATATTCTTTAGGGTTAAGCCCTACTTCTAAAATCCTCTTGTACAGTACGTTATAGTTGTCTTCTCTAACACTACCCCCTATTATTTCACCATATCCTTCCGGCGCTAACAAATCGAATCCTAAAACTAAGTTGGGATTCTCCGGGTCAAGTTTCATGTAGAAAGCTTTTATTTCCTTGGGGAAGTGCGTTATAAAGAATGGTCTATCGAATTCCTCAGTAAGCACTTTTTCCTCATCAGCTCCTAAGTCTTCTCCCCACTTTATTTTAACACCTTTCTTCTGAAGAATCTCAATGGCTTCATCATATTTTATTCTAGGATAGGGTGTTTCTAATGCGTTTTCAAGAACCTTGGTGTTTCTCTTTAGAAGCTTAAGTTCTTTCTCTCTTTCCTCGAGAACTTTACTTACAATGTAGGAGACCAGTTCCTCAGCAACCTTCATCATATCTTCCATGCCATACCATGCTGCTTCAGCTTCTAAATGCCAATACTCTGCAAGATGCCTTCTAGTTCTGGATTTCTCTGCTCTAAATGATGGTGTAATGCTCCAAACTTTATCTAAACTATAAATGAGTGCTTCAAGATATAATTGGGCACTTTGGCTAAGGTAGGCTTTTTGCCCGAAATAGTTTACTTCGAACTGTGTTGCCCCGCTTTCACATGCTGACCCAGTAAGTATTGGAGGGGTAACTTCCCACCAACCATTACGGTTAAAGTATTCTCGTCCAGCTTCTAAAACGGTGTGTTTAATCTTCATTATTGCCTGCATTTTACGTGCTCTAATCCATAAGTGCCTATGGTCTAGTAAATAATCTACTCCTTCTGTTCCCTTAATAGGGAACCACGCTGAAAGACCAACAGTTCTAAACTTGGTGACCTTAACCTCATATCCTCCAGGGGCCCTAGGTTCCCTCCTAACAGTGCCTTCAATAATGCAACTACTCTCCCTAGTTATTTCTTCAGCTTGTCTCCAAGAATCTTCGCTAACAGCTCCTCTATCTACAACACATTGTATAATTCCGCTTGAATCTCTGAGAACAATAAATATTTTTCCGCCAACACTTCTCTTCCTATAAACCCAACCTCTAAGTTCGACATTTTTGCCAACACTGTTTTCGCTTAAGGCATCCTCTATTAGCATTATCTCAACCTCCTACCTTTATATATCGAAAATACAGATTTTAATTAATATTTCATAGCATATTAAGATGCCATACTTAACACATATAATCAAGCATGTGTTTATGGAAGTTATTGTTTGAAGTTAGAATTAGTTTATAGTTTAAAAATGTCTTTGAGCTCCGGGAACTTAGTTACCAAGTCGAGCTTGGAAATCGGAGGTCTAGCACCTATGAATAGGCATGCGTATGCGCCTAACGAATTTGCTAGTAGCAATGTTTCCCCTAGAGATAGCTTTTTAACTATGCCGTAGATTATTCCTGCATCGAAAGCATCTCCTGCCCCCGTAGTATCTTCCGGGACTATCTTATGTGCTTGCTTGAACACTGTTTTATCTGAAGTTATAGCCATGCTTCCCTTATATCCCATTTTCAGATACACGTGTTTTGCTCCTAGAACACCTATTGCTAAGTCTCTTAGCTTATCTAGTTCAACATGTGTTGCCCCGATTAGTGTTTGTGCTTCGAAATCGTTAAGCATTATGTAGTTTACTTTTCCCTTAAGCTCTTTAATTTTCTCTTTGCTTAGAGAGGCTACTCCTTCTAAGTCTATGCTTGAAGGTATACTATGTTTTCTAGCTTCCTCAAGTATCTTTAGTGTTGAAGAACCATTGTCCACATTTAGTAGCGTGTATCCCGAAACATGTACATAATCGAATTCGGGGATTTTTTCAAGTATTTCGTCGGTAACTATGTTGTATTCGTTAGCGCCCCTATGTCCAACCATTGTTCTTTCTCCGCCATATACGAAAATAGACATTATTCCTGAAGAACCCGGATGTCTTCTTATGAAGTCTGTTTTCACACCTACCTTCTCTAGATCACTAATTATCATGTCTCCGAAAATATCTGTTCCAACAGTCACTATGATGTAGGGTTCTAAACCGAGCAAGGCTAAGTTGTGAGCTATGTTTCCACCTACTCCTCCTGAAAGCAACTTCATGATTTCAGCTTTAACAAACTCCCCTAGTGAGGGTAGTTTTGGAGTTTTAAAAACAATGTCTAAGTTTAAATCGCCAAATATTAGCACCTTGGCTTTACCCATTACCTACCCCTTCTAATTTCTTCAACAACTGACATGAGCTTTCTCACTCTTTCGGGATCAACTGGGTTTTGTGTTAACCCTTTAACTTTAAAGTATGTTCCAACAATTGCTCCATCAGCATATTTTAGAAGTTCTTTTGCATTTTCAGGGTTTAAACCACTACCTATTATTACTGGTGTTTCACCAACGACCTCCTTAACCTCCTTTACGAGTTCAGGGTCTGGAGGAGAACCTGTCATTCTACCTGTAACTATTATTGCATCTGCCATGTAGAAATCTGTCCATACAGCATGGGTTTTAGGATCTATTCCCGGAAACATTACAGCATGCTTCTTATATACATCTGCGAAAAACTTTATGTCTTCAGCGTAAAGTGCTTTCCTAAGCCTCATAAGTTCAGCTGCATTTCCATGATCAAACTCTCCAGTATCCCAAACCATCGCTCCAGTGTATAGGCAAACCCTTATGAATTTAGCTCCAGCTGCTTTAGCTATACCTAAAGCAACTCTTCCACCATTATGTATAACAGTTATTCCCACAGGAACGTTTACCGATTTAACAACCTCTCTTGCAGCAACCGCATGGGCAGCTATTTCCTCAGGAGGAACATTTTTACCTACAAAGTACGGTAGATCCCACATGTTCTCAACTATTAATCCGTTAACACCGTTTTCCACAAGTACCTTAGCGTCCCTCAAAGCATTCTCCACAATAACATTCATATCCCATCCTTCATAAGCCGGAGAACCCGGTAAAGGCATTAAATGAACCATACCTATAATAGGCTTTTCAACACCAAACATTTCCTTCAAACTTCTAAGCCTTTTACCGTAGAATTTCCTAGCCCATTCCGGAATTAAATCTTCAACCCTAACTGGCATTTAAACAACACCAAGAGAAAGAAGATTTATACTGTTTAAAGCTGATACAATCTTGCTTCTATATTGTATTTCTCAGAAATAAAGTATTCCTTAAACAAGTAAGTTTCACGATTTAAAAAGGATTTTAGGTTCAAAGTGCAAAGTAATTACTTAGTCTATTAAGTCATGGTTAAAAGGAAGAAGCAGAAATATTGAAGGTTAGAAAATATGAATATGAAGAAATAAAAGAGCTAGTAGAGTTCGCTAAGGAGCTGATAGAGTTTGTCAGAAATATTTGAAGTAAGGTTTGAAAGAAGAAAAATGATTGAAAAATGGAGAAAATATGTTTCCAAAATAGCTAGTGCATGTAGGAAAATATTGGGTGAATGTGAAGTCTACGTTTTCGGTAGCGTGGTTGAAAACAAATGGACCGGAGGTAGTGACGTAGATGTCCTCATAGTAAGCGATAATGTCCCGGTATCGAATAGGGAGAGAGCTAAAATTATAGCTAGAATTGAGGAAGAAGCAGGCTTACCATTTGCTCATCCATTTGAAATACATTTAGTATCTAAAGATGAAGCGGAATGGTATTGGAAACATATTAGGAAAGCGGTGAAGATCCTTTGAATACCGAGAGAGTAAATTTTCAAACAAATTTAAATGATTTAAGAAATAAGGTTAAAGAACTCTCACTATTAGCTAATAAAATGCTTGACGAAGAAATGTACGCTATGGCAGTTCATAACGCATCACTAGCTCTACATGCTTTTCTCGAATCATTACATTTAGAAATATATGGGATAGTACCTGTAACTTCAAGACTAAGGAATCTCATAATCACATTGGTGCCACCAGGGAATTTAGAAAACGCTTTAAAGAGATATATCGAGGAAAACCGTAGGTTATTTGAAAAATTAGAAGCCGCATATAAAATGAGCCTTCTTAGCGAGGAGCTAAGTAAAGAGGAAGCGCTGGAACTCATAGAGTTCGTTAATAATACAATACAGCTACTTACAGAATTAAAGAATAGGATCCCTAAGGAATAGCCTTGAATGGTAAACATTAAATCTTAAACAAAAGATAATTTACAGGTGAACATCGGCATTCGCAGCTTTCACCATTAATAAAAGCTTATATGTATTACTGCTTTTTCTTGTAACTTGGAAAAATATGGGCTAGTATGGTGAGTTAATTGCCTAGTTTTAAGGTAGGAGTAAGAGGGATTGATGAGCTTTTACCAGACCTACTATATCCGGGCTCCCTTGTTGTTATTGCCGGCCATCCCGGTTCCGGTAAGACCGCATTAGCGTCGACAATATGTTATAGAAATGCTCTAAGTGGAAACAAGTGCTTGTACATTTCTCTTCAGGAGTCTAAAAAGAAGCTTTTCAGAGTTATGAAAAGCTTTGATATGGATTTTGAGGAACTTGAAAATAGGGGGCTATATAGGTTCTTAAAGCTACCTATTACTAAAAGCGTTGAAGAAGTTATTGAGCCGCTATCAAAGGCTATAGCAGAATATGCTCCCAAAGTGGTTGTTGTAGACTCTATGAATGCTTTAACGCAGTTTGTTTCAAACCCTGAGAAAAGAGCTTTGTTACAAAACTACTTCTACTCTTTGCCAGAAATGTTAAATGGAATAGTGATACTTATAGCTGAGATTCCATTCGGCGAAGAAAAATTAGGTTTAGGGTCAGTAGAGTTCGTTGCAGACACCATATTAGTGTTAAAACATAGGATAGAGAGAGGATTACTAACTAGGGTTATGGAAGTTAGGAAAGCTAGAGGGGTACCAATATCAGTAGCGGAAATACCGTTTACGATGATCGAAGGTAAAGGGGTAGTAGTACTTGTACCACCCATGCTAGCTAAAATTCCCCGTACTGGTGCTGAGCTTAAACTTCCATGTAGCGTATTGTGTAGGATTCTAGACCACATACATAAAGGCCATATTATATATGTAGAACAACTATCCCACTTTAGACCTGTAGAGACAGTACCTCTATTGCTTGGAATAGCTTTTAAAAACAATTTAAAAGCTCTTATAGTAAGCTATAGGTATTCTCCGGAAACACAGCTTGACCTAACTATCCGTGCCTACAGCATATGCGGCTATAGTAGAGAAGATTTACAGAAGGCTATAGAAAAACACGTAATTTTTACAGCTATTAACCCCTTCAGCTACAGTTCCGCAGAAACTGCTGCAGAAGAAATTAGGTTAATAGAGGAATATGGTGACAATGTGGATATGGTTATATTCCACGGTGTCGAATTACCCGCTATAGCTGAGGGATTAGGCCCCAACTACTTAGCAAGCCTATATAATCAAATGGGCATGCTTATGAAAAAGGGTAAGCTCATTATTCGTGTAGGATCCTACGTAAACGATGAAATGAGCAATTTGTTTTCAGCATTAGCAGATGTAGTTATAAAATATGTACCTACAGAAACCAGTGAAAGGGAACAGGAATACAGAGTTTATATTTGGAGAAGAGGGAGGAAACCATACTTGTTAGGATACGAAGATTTCCAAAGATGCTTAAAAGAAGTATGTAAAATTATAAAGGAAAAATTAAGTTAAAGTTGCAAAACAACACTCACAATACACTATTGGAAGTGACTGCCATGGATTCATGTAAAGAAGCTTTAAAGAAATATGAAGATGTAAGGTTGGGTGTTGCTAAACTTTTAAACTCTATAGCCCCATGGATTTTCCAAGTACTAGACTCCCATTTTAAAATGAAACTAGGAAAGGACATTATAACTTTGCTAATAAATTCTCCTAAAGAATTCTATAAAGCATTAGTGAAAGTGTATGGGGAATTAGGTGCTGAAATGCTAATTAAAGTTCTCGATAGAAAACTAAGAGAACTTAAACTAGTAGAACCAGATACACCACCACTTACCTACATTATCGAGTACGACGAGAATAGAGAAGAAATATGTAAACTCCTACTTAAAATAGCGGAGAAAACGTAGAGTAAAGAAAGTAACCATAAGAATGCATTTTATTCTAACGTCTATAAAAATTCATATCCCAAGTATAGGTTGTTCGATTATGCGAAGGCGTTTATGAGGGAAAACTAGTGGCAGCCTTTTACCTACAAGATTGAATTGTCACTATGAAATTTTATTTTGTTGAAATATATTAAAGGTTGGAAAGAACATGTGTTTTATTCTCTTGTATATGGTTTCCCAAGGGCTTTCGGAAATCTTCTCTTCCCTATGAATATTGTTACTACGACAAGCGTTGTTATATAGGGTATTAGCAATATTAGATGGTAAGGTACTAATTCCTTAATTCCTGGCGTAACAGCTACAGAGTAGGCTAGTCCTTCAGCGAATCCGAATAGGAATGCGAAACCTAAGGCTAATAGCGGTTCTAGACCTGCTGATACGAGAACAGCTAGTGCTATGAATCCTCTTCCAGCGGAAATTTCTTTAACAATTCCTCCGAACCATGCTAAAGGCATGAATGCTCCTCCAAGCCCTGTTAGTGCTCCGCTAATTACTGCTCCTAAGAGTCTAATGTAGTCTACACGGACACCTGCGACATCTAGGGCTTCGGGCATTTCGCCTGCAGCTTTAATTCTTAATCCGAGCGGTGTATAGTGTAGTATGAAATGGAGTGCTATTGCTAAGCCTATTGCTAGGAGCGTTACTGAGCTTATTCTAAGAAATGGTGTGTAAATGGGTGTTACAAGAACCTCCTTTGGAGGAATATGTATGCCTGGGAAAGCCCAGACAGCCATTATGAAGTATGGTACGAAGCCTAATGCGAAAATGTTTATACCTATACCTACAACTACCTGGTCTGCTTTACCGTAAACGCTAAGTAATCCGAAGAAAAGCCCTATTAACGCACCAACCAGTGTTCCGAAAGCTAACCCACCATATCCGTTCTGGAACATTTCAGCGCCATAAACTCCCATAGCTGCTGTTATTAGAAATATTCCCTCTAAACCTATGTTTACAAGTCCAGCTTTCTGATCTATAGACTCACCCATTGCGGCAAGAGCTAGAGGCGTCATTGCTAGAAGGGATGCTTCTAGTATTGAAAGCGGATTTAAGCCTACAAGCCTTATCGTAACAAGTATTATTGTTAGCACTAGAAACGCTAAACATATTCTAATGTATGGACTAGCTAAACTTAGCTTCTTCATATTCTCTTCCTCCTTAGTCTAAAGTATCTTTCAACAACAGCTACGACTTCAGGTACAGCTAACGCTATAATTATTAAGCCGTTTATTGCTTCTACAAGTTCAGAGTATACTCCAGCAGTATATTCCATGTATCTTCCGCCGTTCTTTAATGCTCCGAAGAATATTGACGCTAAGATTATTCCTAAGGGATGATTTCTACCTATTAGAGCAACGCCTATTCCGTCGAAACCTAATCCAGCAACATTACCTAATGTACCGTAGAGAGCCCATGTTGGAGGTCTCCCTAGGACTTGGGAAGCTCCGGCTAACCCTGCAGCTAATCCTCCAATAATGAAGCTTGTAATAACTATCCTCTTAGGGTCAACTCCAGCGTATCTTGCAGCATCAGGGTTTGTTCCTTGAAGTTTAAGCTCATACCCTGCCTTAGTCATTGTTAGGAAGAGGAATACCGCTATGCAGAAAAGTATTGCTACGAAAATGAACGATGTAAGGCTTGCTCCCTTTACAAGCACAGTATATCTCGCTGTTGGCAGAACTGACACTGTTTTTTCGGCTCTACCGGGTTCGGCGAAATGGTATAGTGCTAGATACATTGTCATGTAGAAAGCTATCCAGTTAAACATTATTGTAGAAATTACTTCGTGAACTCCTCTCCAAATTTTAAGCAAAGCTGGCCCAATACTCCAGAGAGCACCTATGATCATAGCGGTTAGAGTGGCTACAGCAGCATGGAGAATAGGTGGTAAGTGCAAATAGGCTCCGGCAATTACGGCTCCTAAAGCGCCTAAGTACATTTGTCCTTCAGCGCCGATGTTAAATAAACCTGATTTTACACCTATGGCGAAAGTTATTCCCGTAAGCATAAGCGGTACAGCGAACGATAATGTTTCAGCAAAGTCAGATAAAGTACCGAAAGCTCCTCTGAAAAGTGCTGAATAAGCTAGCCAGGGATCGTAGCCGTAAATTACCATTAGAAACGCTCCTGCAACCAGACCAATAATTAAAGCTAGAAGAGATGGTAGTAGCTGATGGATTAGCCATGAGCGCCAGTCAGCCAAAGAGAAGCACCTACAATGATTCTTCACAAATTACCTTTAAAAACTTTATCTTATACTAAAAGGAACAAAACATTTTCTCTAACGTTTAAGCCGAAAATCAGAAATAGCAGTTTCTCGTCATGTACGAACAATTGTTAAAGCTAATATTTTCAAAATCACAATTAAAATATGGGTTGCTATACTTGCTTGATGCAGACGAATATTTGAGATGGATTGTTTCAGCCAAGAAAACATTAGATTCGGCAAAAGGAGATCTTGAAAGAGGAGATTATAACTGGGCATGCTTTAAAGCACAGCAAGCAGCAGAATTAGCAGTAAAAGCTTTGCTTCACGGATTAGGCATGCCAGCATATGGTCATAGTGTTTCAAAGCTCTTATTAAACATTAAATTAAAAGGACTATTTGTTTCTGAGGAAACGGTCGAATATGCTAAAACCCTAGATAAATACTATGTACCGACAAGATACCCTAATGCTTGGGCTGAAGGAGCACCTCACGAATACTATACCGAAAAAGACGCTGAAACAGCAATAACCTATGCTCATCAAATAATTAAATGGGTTGAGAAACAGTGGAAATCATTAGAGAAAGAGAAGAAGAGAGAAGAAAAGTAATTAGGGAAGCTAAAGCATGGGCGAAATCGCTACAGTTCAAATCTACAGTAATCCTTATCGGATCCTATGCTAGAGGCGACTTCAACTTATGGAGCGATGTCGACATAATATTGATAGCTCATTTTAGAGGGAATGTTCTGCAAAGGCTTAAGAACATTAATCATCCAGCTGGATACGAAATATTACCTCTAACTCCGGATGAATTCTATAGGCTCGTGGAAAGAAAGGATCCTTTAGCATTAGATGCTCTAACCTATGGGGTAGTTTTAAGGGATGACTTAGGCATAGTTAAAATGCTTAAGAAAATAAATAAGCATGCTAAGTAGGAAACATGGAAGCATAGACTACTTCATAATCATTCTTTAAAAGTTTTCGTAACTAAATATTTATTTTCCTAAGTATAAATAATGTTAGTAGCATTAGAAAACCAAGAACAGTTCCCATGGGCTTATTGAGAGGATGCCGTTATGAGACAAGCTGAACCTATGGTTGAAATGAAAGATATTGTTAAAATATATCCTGATGGAACTGTGGCTTTAAGAGGAGTAGATCTTACAGCATATAAGGGCGAGATTCTCGGTCTTCTCGGAGAAAATGGTGCCGGGAAAACAACACTAATGAAGATTCTTTCAGGAATTCTACAACCAACACGTGGAGAAATCTATGTTGAAGGTAGAAGGGTTAAATTCAAAAACCCCTCTGACGCGTTAGCTTTAGGTATTGGAATGGTTCATCAGCACTTCACACTTGTCCCACCATTTAATGCTTTAGAAAACATAGTTTTAGGAATAGAGTCACCCCATGGCAAACCAGGTTCAGACCTTGTTCTACCCCTAAAAAAGGAGGAGCTTGTCAAGAAAGTTAAAAAGCTAATAGAGGAAACAGGGCTACATGTTCCACTCAACATTCCTGTGGAGAAGCTCCCTCTAGGTTTAAGACAGAGGATAGAAATTCTCAAAGTACTTTATAGAGGAATAAATCTTCTAATTCTTGATGAGCCAACAACGTTTCTAACACCATTAGAGGTTGAAGAACTCTTCAAAATAATGAAGAGGCTTAAGGAGCAAGGTAAAACAATAATTTTCATAACTCACAAAATAAGGGAGGCATTAACGATAACCGATAGAATAGTTGTTCTAAGAGCAGGTAAGGTTGTTGGAGAAGTGCCTACGGAAAAAGCGACACCGGAGAAGCTTGCTGAAATGATGGTTGGTAAAGAAATGAAGCTCGATGTTGTCCTAAGAGGCGAGGGAGTTGTAGTTGAAAAACCTGTTTTAGAAGTAAGAGACCTTTGGGTTAAAAATGACTTAGGGTTAATGGCTGTTAAGGGAGTATCCTTCGAAGTATATCCTGGAGAAATATTTGGAATAGCAGGAGTTGAAGGGAACGGGCAAAGCGAACTCGTAGAAGCAATTACCGGGCTTAGGAAACCTGAAAAAGGAAAGATTATTATTGAAGGTGTAGATATTACAGGTAAAGGGCCAATAGAGTTTTACAAGCTTAAATCATCACATATTCCCGGAGATAGAGATAGATATGGATTAGTTCTTGAATTCACGGTTGCCGAAAACAGCGTTCTAAATAGGCAGTGGGAACCTATATTCACTAAAGGATTCAGACTCGACTGGAGCAAAGTTAAAGAATACGCTAAAGAAATAATTAAAAGGTTTAATATTATTGCTCCAAGCGTTGATACGCCAGCTAAATCTTTAAGCGGAGGTAATAGGCAAAGACTCGTAGTTGGAAGAGAGCTAAGTAAGGAACCAAAACTTATTGTAGCTGTGCATCCAACAAGAGGTCTTGATATTGCATCTACGATGTACATTAGAGAAATACTAGCTAAAATGAGGGATCAAGGAAAAGCTGTACTCTTAGTCTCAGCTGATTTAGACGAAATTATGCAGTTAAGTGATAGAATAGCTGTAATGTACGAAGGAAAATTCATGGGCATAAAGAAGGCTAAGGAAACAACAAGACGAGAAATAGGATTGCTAATGGGAGGAGTTAAAGCCTAAATTTTAACGTAAAAACCTTAACACTTATCTCATAAATTCTCCAACATTTCGATATTATCATGCACCAAAGGGTTCTAAGCAAGTAGAAGCTAGGTCTACCATGTTTGAGGGATGTGATTTTAGGTAAAGTATAAATATAGGAAAAAATGTTTCCATAAGTAATATGGGAACCTAATGTTTACTACAATATTCTAAATACGAGGTGACCGATGGATAATTGAGATTCCTAATGGACTTAGTTGTACTGCTTCTTCTAGCTAAAATTATAGGTTACATGCTTAAGGTTAAGGGATTACATCCTATCGTAGGTCATGTTTTTGCAGGCCTAGTTTTAGGGCCTTATGTTTTGAAAATAGTTTATCCTTCAATAGAACTTGAAACTATAGCTTCGGTTTCGCTACTTCTACTTCTTTTCTACACTGGACTTACAACTAACTTTAGAGAGTTAAGGAGAAGGAGTAAGACAATAGTAGCTATGGGTTTATCTGGCGTAGTAGCAACATTTGCAATAACATATGCTTTACTTTACGTAATAGGTGTTAAAGGGCTTCCAGCAATATTCATAGCTATAGCACTATCTAACACTGCAACGGAAACTGTCGCTGTAGCCGTAGCTTACGCTGGGGGTGGAGATATTAGAACGCTTATTGTTGGTGCAAGCTTCGTTGATGATGTTGTAGCAGCTTTTGTAATTAGTGTTGTTGCAAGCGTAGCTATGAGGGAAACAAACATAGTACATGTTGGTGTGGCAACAGTTGTTTTCATGTCCGCCGTTTTCATTCTAAGTCATTTGTTAGCCACGAAATTCACAATAGTTTACAGAACCATGTCAAGAGATTACTTTACATTCGCAAGTTTCTCGCTAATAATAGCTTTCTCCTTCGCATTAATAGCTTACATGCTTGGATTAAGCGTTCTCATAGGCGCTTATCTTGCAGGGGTACTTATAGGTAGAGGCAGGGAATTCCATGACCCACTAATTATGACAAAAATTGTCTTATCGGAGTTTATAGAGGATTTAAGTTCCTTCTTAGAAGTACTCTTCATACCTATGTTCTTCGCATACATAGGCTTGCTTATTTCAGTAAACCAAGTTTCAATATTGTTGTTCGCAATAGCTCTCATAGCAGCTATCATAGGTAAGATAGTCGGATGTACACCTATAGCCATGAGTAGTTTGAAAGATAAACGTAAAGGTTTCGCAGCTGGAGTAGCTATGACAGGAAGGGGGGCTTTAGAAACAGCTCTTCTAAAATTAGGATTAGATAGTGGAATAATTAATGTTTCACAATATAGCACAATAATTCTTGTAGCATTAGCTACAGCAGTACTCGCACCCTTACTTTACAGTATAGTATATAGAGAATAGGAAATAGTATATAGCTTACACAATGCTAAAACGGTTTGAGGATGAAGTTTTGGAGAGAATTGCTTTTCCCGAAAACTTTAGATTCGGAATATCAATGTCCGGTTTCCAGTTCGAAATGGGATGCAGCATTGAAGCTATAGATGAAAATAGTGACTGGTGGATTTGGGTTCATGACCCATTCAACATAGGCTTAGGGATAGTTAGCGGAGACCTACCCGAACATGGAGCCGGATACTGGAACTTGTACAAGAAAGATCATGAGCTAATGCTTAGTTTAAACATAGACTCCGTTAGGGTAGGTATTGAGTGGAGTAGGATTTTCCCTAAACCAACATTTGACGTGGAAGTCGAAGTTAAGAAGGAAAATGGGAATATAACTGAAGTTGTTATTTCTAAAAGCACTATTGAAGAGTTAAGAAATAATGCTAATGAGGAAGCCTTAAACCATTATCGTACAATACTGGAGGATCTTAAGTCCAAAGAGTTAAGGGTCATGGTTTGTCTTAATCACTTTACGCTTCCAAAATGGCTTCATAACCCTATTGAACTAAGACTGTTTGGGCTAAATTCTCCAAGAAATGGATGGCTAAGTATGAGGTCAATTATCGAATTCGTTAAGTACGTAGGTTTCATAGCCTATAATCTTAAAGACCTAGTTGACGAATGGGCGATATTCAACGAACCTAGAGCTGTAATGCATGAGGGATTTCTTAAACCTAATTCAGGCTTTCCACCTAAAATTATTAGTTATAAAAGCTACATCACCGGAATGGTAAACCTTGTTGAAGCCCACGCTAGAGCATATGATGTTTTAAAAAGCATTGACCCGTTAAAACCAGTAGGGATAATATATGATATACTACTTACCGAGCCACTTAATGAGAATGACATAATAGCATCGGAAAATGCTATGTACTTCTACAATTGGTGGTTCTTGGACGCAATAATTAGGGGAGAATATAGTAGGGGCTTTAGCGATAAATGGATCATTTATCGGAAAGACCTTGTCGGAAAAGCGGACTGGATAGGTGTAAATTATTACTCAAGACTTGTAGTTGAAGAGAGTAGGCCATGGTTTAATGGAGAAACTCTCCTAAACTGGAAAGTCGTGAAAGGATACGGTTTCGAAAGCACACCTAAGTTAAAAACCAAAGCCGGAAACCCAACAAGCGATATGGGATGGGAAATATATCCTCAAGGACTAAGAAAAGTGCTTAACAAAGTCTATGCGAGATACAAATTACCTATAATAGTAACTGAAAACGGAGTAGCAGATTCTGAAGATAAACTTAGACCATACGTTATCACCTCGCACCTTAATGAAATACATAAAGCAATTATTGAAGATAACGTAAACGTTTTAGGATATTATCACTGGTCCCTTATGGACAATTACGAATGGGCACATGGATACTCGATGAAATATGGACTATATGAAGTAAATTTCCAAACAAAAGAGAGAAGACCTAGGCATAGTGCGAAACTTTACTCTAAAATAGCATCTGATAGAAAAGTTCCTATTCTGTAGTACAGAACAACATCATCTTTTAAATCACATTTTCGGCTAAAAATGTAACTAGAGAAAAGAATGTAGTGTTTCGAGGTAGCTAAGTTATGAAAATCGGAAAAGCAAAATCAATCCTAACAGTATTGATAGTTGCAATCTTAATAACGCTTCCAATAGGGCTTCTAGCTCAGAAAGAGTGTGGCTGAAAATGGGTGAGAAAAAGCATCATTGGAGTGGAGAAGTGTTTATAGGATTGATGTTCATAGGTATGGGGTTAGGGTTCATTTTTGGAGATGTAGCAGCAGGAATGTTCTTAGGCATGGGAGTAGGCTTCATTCTAGCATCACTAATTAGAGTTGAAAGAGAAAAACCAAAAATCACTATTAAACCGAGTTCTCTATGGATAGGCTTATCATCTACTATACTAGTTTCAGCCGTAGCATGTTTTATATGAAAGCATATTATTTCATATGTTTTCATGGGCGTTCTTCTTCGATTACTGCTATGATTTTTATTTTCTTCCCCTTATGTTTTGCTAGTTTTAGCTGGTACTCCTTTGGTGGGTATATGATTACTCTTCCCCTACCATAGCTTAGTAGTGATGCCTCGAAGATGTATACCTTGCTCATTATATCACCAAATATATATTGTAGCTAGAAAAACCTATAAATATAGCTACCAATAAAAATGCATAGGTGAAAGCTCCGATGAGGGAGTGCGCCACCACTATTAGGGTGGCTCCCTGAGGAGCATATACGCTAACCCTTAAAGCCCAAGGAGTTTTGATAGAAGGTTCTCTTGAAGAGTTGCGAGAGGAACTATACCTTACTCGTAGAGCATCACAGTTCATCATTGATTGTCTATGGGAGCTAGACAAGTTGCCAACCATTAACCAAGCATACCAAATGTTCTACAGGATGCTTAGGGAACAAGATTTTCGTGCTTATCAAGCTAAGCAGATATACAAGTATGCACTAGCACTAGTAAAGTCAGCTAAGAGGAATGGAGGAAAGAAACCTGTTCTAAAGAAGCTTTCTGCTAGACTAGAC
>Ga0180301_10000633_pt1 | contig 27181 bp, 25 predicted proteins | sample GuaBasSediGuay16_FD_121797 | JGI IMG/M metagenome (GOLD analysis project Ga0180301, IMG submission 121797) | Subseafloor sediment microbial communities from Guaymas Basin, Gulf of California, Mexico - Guay16, Core 4569-2, 12-15 cm | ecosystem: Environmental > Aquatic > Marine > Hydrothermal... | reverse complement strand
TTTTTAATCTGTCTTCTTTTCTTTTATTTTCTTTTGTTTTATCTTCTTAAGCTTTTTGTCGATCTCTTTTTCTTCAATAGTTCTTTCTTTTATTTCTTTCAATATGTTTGTTTCCAATCTCGATCTCCTTTGACTAATTACAACAGAAAGAAGCAAAACAATTCCCAAACAAACAACAATACCTGTTAACACAGGTATCAATCTTAGAAGAGAAACAGATTTACTTACAGCTTTACTTATAACAAATTTCTTTTCTGCTCTTGCAGGTTCTGTTTGTCCTTCATATTTCAAATCTAAGGAAAGAATATATTCACCATCATCTAATTCAGATACATCAAAAATCTTTACGAATTCCTTTTGAGTTTCAACAGGGATAATTTCTGTTTCTTCATAAATAACATTACCTGTAGTATCTTCTATACTATAGATGCTATAGTGCAAGCTAACATCAGTTAAACCAGGTTGTCCAAAGTTTATAAGCGTAATCGCAGCCAACAATTCGTCTCTAGTAATCTTTTCTGACATCAATTCGACATTTATATCAAACAATGCTTCCCTTGTTGGTTTTTTCATTTTTGTTTCGTTATGTGCTTTTTTAATTTTAGAGATTTCTAGTTCTGGCGATATATATTCACATTCTCTGACTGTTTCTGGTGGGCTAAGCCCATCAGGACATGTGCCTATATTATTACAAGTTCTTGTCTGCTTTCCTTCAGGACTGCATTTTGACCATTCAGAACAATCCCATTTTAAGATACAACCAGACATTCTTGAACCACCAGACGTACTTGAAACAGCAGAACTACTTATAACCTTGCCAACAGCAAACCTTGAAAAATGTGTAGTTAATGCTGAGAATTGCACAGGGTCTGTGTTTGAATTAATAACTGTTGTAGTTAACGCAGACCAGCCACTACTTTCGTAAACATACAATCTGATGTCTGAAGCAGGGGTGCTTCCTAACATTGTACTTGGAATATTAAAGTAGATTGTATAGCTTCCTCCTGTTGTAGACTGGTTAATATTTATTTCAAAATAATTGAATACTGTTGTTGATAAACTGGACCAACCTGTTGGTGTGGAATTACCATACACCGTAGCATTGAGTTTAGCTCCAACAGGCATGCTTCTCAATGACGATATCGCTTCTCTCACAGCAGGATTTGTGAAAGTAAATGTAGAACTCGTTATAGTGATATCACTTTGTGTTGCTTCTCCTATTGAAAAACCAATTGCTTCTTGGGATGTGTATATGAAGCTATGACCTTGACCATCTGATACATATGCTCTTAGATTTATAGAATAACTTCCATTAGTTTTATTGTCAGCAGACGCATTCCATGAAATCTTGTAACTAATTTCGTTTGTTACACCTGCAACAGCACCATATCCATAGGAATAATCACCATTGTAATAAGACGTATTGTAGCTGTTGGGTGTGCTTGTTAAGCTAGCGTTTTGATATCCATACCCTACTCCATACATGCCACTTATGTTTCTATAACTTGAAGAACTGATTGTAGGAGTGATTTCAAGATTATTACAATCAGTAGCAGTTAAAAATGTTCCATTCGGCAAAAAAACACATTCTTTAGAAAAGCTTGTATCAGATTCATTGATTACTAAAGTTAGATTTTGAACAGGTATAGCTTCTCCTGTTTCTATATTTATTCTAACAGTAAAAGTAACAATATTATTCTCGTAGACTACCCTATTTGCTGAGAGTGAGACGACTATTGCCTGTGCCATTCCTAAAAAAAATACAATTAAGACAACTGATGTAGCTATCGACAAGCTGATTAGATTTAGCTTCTTCATACCTTTTTTAATATTCAACATTCTCTTTTTCATAGTCGTCCCAATAAATCTTTATCAATTTCATATACAAATCGAAAAATTGTTTTTTTATTCACAAATACACTAAATCTATTGTTCTGGTTTCGTTATTTAACCAAGCAATAAATTTTGTTCAGTTTTGTTATTTAGTAAATCTTTTAGGTTTATAAAACATTCGCTTTTTAATTTTTTTTTGGGTCTTTAGCGACGATAAAATAAAAAAATTCAAATAATTATTCAAAATAATTATCAAAAAAATTTATCATCATTCTATGCGACCAATGACTGTGATGCACAACCAATTAATACCAAGGAACTAAAAAGATAAGTTGAAAGAGAATTAAAAATGGAGAACTAGAAATCTGGAAAATCTGGAATTAAGACTAGCAAATAAATTCGTATATCAGGATGTTATTTTGATTAAAGGTTTCCTCAAAACAGTCAGATTCAAATTTCTTCATGTTGAACCTTGGCTGGCTCTGACCAATGTAAATGTAAAGTGGTTTATCATAGACCTTAAGCATTTCGTCAGCATAATCTGTTTTCCAAAAATAATGCCATTCGGATTTATTCCATTTGTCATAATCGAACATACCCGGTGCAATAGTTTTCCTATTGCTGTAACCCAACAGCCACGAACTATAATAGGCATCTGTAGACATTATATAAGAATTTTCTGGTGTGATATCATTCAAAGACTCAATTATTTTTAGTTCGTAATCACTAATCAAGTATCGTGTGTTTTTAACTTCGTTATGAAGGTTAATCCCTGAGGCTAAAAGAAGTAGACTGATGCAAACTAAAGCGACCATCTTTTTAGTTTTGATTAACTCATAACTTGCAACAGCTGCTAGGATGATAAATGCCAGATCAAGATGAATTATAAATCGATTAAAAAATATTAACTTGAAATAAACGATTATAAATACAATGACTGTCCAAAAAAATAAAACACCAAATTTTTGTTTTTTCGTTAGATATATAAAACCAATAATCGTTAAAACAAGATACGGCAATATCAAAAATTGGTAATTGAAAAAATCAATAAATGCTCCAGGATTTACATTTCTCGTTATAGCGTTTGTAAATACAAGAAAATAAGATACCAAAGCAGCTTTTATTCGCCCAGCGTATAAAGCAAGCGTTAGCGACACAATAATCAATATGTTGATCAGGTGATATTTCAGATTCTTAATATTAAATCCTTTTTTTCCAAGCATAGATCTAAGTCCAAATGCAAAATATACTAAAAGAAATATTAAGAATGTTGGTCTGTGTGTTACCCCAAGATACCCTGCGGATAAAACAAAATACAATCTCTTTTTTCTTTTTAAAAAATAAAAGGCTAACAATAATAAAATCAGTCCAAAAATATTTTTATAATACATAAATGTAAAAACGATATATTGAACAGGTGAAAGCGAATAAAGCAAGATTCCTATTCCTGCCACATTTTTATTAAAATATTCTTTTATAAAAAGAAATATTACAATACCTAGAATAATATTAAGTAAAATAAAAAGCCATTTGAGTATAAAGATTGAAGGTAACCCTGCCCACACAAATAGGTTAGTTATATAAAACATTCCAGGGGGTGCATGCGAATAAATCCATTGATCAAGGTTACCTGAAGCGTACTTTTCTATTTCGTATTTATAAATTCCAGCGTCATATCCTAGAGGAACAGATGTTTGCGTATATGGATATATCCTAGAAACTAAAATTATCACAATCGCTATAAAAAAAAGATGTTTTACGATATTTATATTTTTATAAATTTTTATATTTTTATTAATTCCTGTTTTGTTATTTTTATAAACTGTTTTTTTGTTTGTTTTTTCGGGTGTACAATTTACAAATGTGCTAAATAATGCTACTATTAAAGCAAAGATTTCAAAATGGTATGTGAACTTTGAAACCAAACCAACAGAGATAACAATCATCGCTAGAGAATATACTACAAATAGATACCAAAAACTTTTTTCGAATATCTTTTTCTCAAATATTTTTTTTTCTAAAAATGTTTTTATATCTTTTAGAATTTTCATTGAACTTTTTGTGGCTTTGCTTATACATGTTGAAAAATTGAAATATACTACACTTTTCGCAGCCACAGCTAATCCCATTTTATAATCTTCGCCATGATCTATATCATGGTTTTCTATATCATGATTTTGATAAATTTTTTGTTGATTTTTTCTTGTAAAAAACCAAAAACTATAAAAAAACCATATACAGATCGCTATATACAGTTACAAATTAATTCAATTTTTTAATGTATTAAGTTTTCATCAATATGCTTGTATTTTATTTGTATTTCATATTTCACATAATAGTTCAAAACTAATCTTTGTGGAAACAAAGAAATTCAATTTATATATTGTTGGTTTTAAAATTCAACCAATAGTTCAATTTCGGTTGCAAATTCCAACATTAAACTTATAATTATATCACTGCTCTTAACAACATTGTTAACAATATTGTTAATAACATTGTTAACAACCAAAAAAATTGGAGTGGATTGGGTTATATACAAAAAGGAGTTTTTGAAGGAAAAGTGGCGATAAAAACAGCAATTGTTCTGGCAGGCGGCTTAGGAACAAGGTTGAGACCTTTTACATTAAGAAGACCAAAAGCTTTGATCCCAATACGTGGCATTAGCCTTACTGAGCATGTGATCGAAAAACTGAAAGAAGCAGGTGTTAAAACTGTATACCTCAGCGTTGGGTATTTGGCTGAAAAAATAATAGATTACTTTGATCATAAAGATGTTAACGTTTATATTAAATACTTAATTGAAAAAAAACCGTTGGGAACGGGCGGATGCTTACATCTAATCTCTGAAGAACAAAGAAAAATGGATTTTTTTCACGATTTTATTGTTGTTAATGGTGATAACTTGTTCGATTTGGATTGGGATAAGATGCATCAACTCCATAAAAAGAAAAATGCTTTGATAACAATAGCCTTAACAAAAATGGACGATGTTACAGCTTACGGTGTGCCCAAATTAAATGGAAATAAAATTCTAAAGTTTGTAGAAAAACCTCCAAAAGAAGATGCTCCTTCAAATTATATTAGCGGAGGATATTACATCTTTTCTCGCAAAGTACTTGACATTTTACCAAGCCAAGAAAAGTTCATGCTTGAGCATCATCTATTTCCTAAGATAGCAAACATGAAAAGATTGTATGGTTATAAAGATGATGGACAATGGTTTGATACAGGAACATTTGAAAAATGGGAAAATGCTATCAACAACTGGAGGGTAAAATGAAAAAAATTCTTTTAATAAATCCACCTAAAACTGATCAGAGTGGTTTTACCAATCCTCCTTTAGGGCTTCTTTATTTAGCAGGTACATTAATTAAAAACGGTTTTGAGGTGAAGGTTGTTGACGGTTGCATTGATGGAAAAAAATCTATTCAAAATTCAATTATTTCATTTAAACCTGAATTAATTGGAATAACTTGTCTAACTCCTGCTCGGAAACACGCCATTGAAGTTGCTGAGATGGCTAAAAAAATAAATCCGAACATCAAAGTAATAATGGGGGGTGCCCATCCGACTATTATGTACAGACAAATGCTAGAGAATTACCCTTTTATTGATTATATTGTTCTTGGCGAAGGTGAAATAACACTTCTTGAACTCGCACAAGAAAAAGATCCGTCACAGATAAATGGTTTAGCATATAAACAAGGCGGGGAGTTCATAGTAACTCCATTACGTAAGTATGTTGAAAATCTTGATGATCTCCCGTTTCCTGCTTGGCACTTAATTGATTTAAAAAAATATCCTGCTCATGGAAAAGGAATAGTGAACGGAATAAATCTGTCCAAAGAACCCCGTGTGTCTGTTGTGTTTTCAAGAGGCTGTATTGGTAATTGCGATTTTTGTTCAACGTGGTGGATCTGGAGAGGTTGGCGACGCAGATCGCCCAAAAATATGGTTGATGAACTCGAGATTCTCAATAGAGAGTATGGTATAAAACATATATGTTTTGCTGATGATACAATGACAGTAGACAGACAAGCTACAATAGACCTTTGTGAGGAGATTATATCAAGAAAATTAAAAATAGCTTTTCACATCACAACTAGGACAGATTGTATAGACGAGGTTGTCCTGAAGAAACTGAAGAATGCAGGCTGCTATGAAATTTCTTATGGTATTGAGAGCGGATCTCAAATGCTACTTGAAAAGATGAAGAAGAAAAATGACATACAAACCTCTGAAAGAGCAATAAAAATCACCAAAAAAGCCGGTATAAGAGTGACTGCTCTTGTAATAACAGGAAATGTTGGAGAAACAAAAGAAACCGTGGAAGAAACAATAAATTTTTTAAAAAGAACCCGTCCAGATGATATAGGTTGTGTTGGTGGTCTTTGGATTCTTCCAGGAACAAAACTTTATCATGATTGTAAAAACAAAGGTTTTATAGACGATGATTTTTGGTTGACAGATGAACCGTATAAATTGTATACTTATGAGTATTCTTTAAAAGAGCTACTCAATTTTCAAGCCAAAATAAGATGCTATAATAACACAATTAAGAGAATTATTTACTCGAATAAAGGATTGTATAATGTAGCTTCATCTATGAAAAGTGTATATGAGTCTGTTAAGAGAAGACAAATCAGAAAAAGTCGAGAAAGAAAATGAGTGTAAAATGCCAAAAAGGGAAAAAACAAGTCACAAAGGGGGTCTTTTATGATGAAAAAATTTGTAAAAAAAATTGTTAAGAATAGAAAAGAATTTTATGTAACTGGATATTATTCTTCATTTAAACAAAGAATTAAGAAAATTTTTGTTCCTAGTCACCCAGGTTCATTATGGGAAAAAGTTAACAACAACAAATGGGAAAATGAGACCTTTGCTATATTTGACCGATTCATAGATGAAGATCACTCTTACATTGATATAGGTGCGTGGATCGGACCGACAGCTTTATATGGTTGCCAAATTGCAAGGCATTGCTATGCAATAGAACCTGACCCTGTAGCATTTAAAATGTTGCAGGAAAACATAAATCTAAATCCTAATTTGAAAGATAAAATCACACTATGCAGAGTTTGTATTGGTGATATCTGTGGCAACATAAGATTGGGGAGCAATTCTAAATTCGGAGATAGTATGTCGAGTATGCTTTTTGATAAGTCTGCAAAATCAGTAATAGTAAGAGCCATCACACTTAACAGATTCATAAAAATGCATAATATTGACGATTGTAATTTCATTAAAATGGATATTGAAGGTGGTGAAGTAATTGTGCTGCCAAATATAAAGAAATACCTGCAAAAAAACAAGCCAACCCTACACCTTTCTTTACACCCGTTTAATTTCAAGGATCTAAAAAGAGACTCCAATGTAATAACTAATGTGTTAAAAATATATAGGAATATTTTTGATAACAAAGGAGAACTAATTGATTTAAAGTATCTATTCAATGAAGTGCTATTAAAAGCAAAATCCTATGACATTGTTGCAACGGATAGGGAGTGGACAAAAATAAAAAACAAAAGCTGACCATAGAAAATTAGTCTGATAAAGATGAAAACTTATCTAACCAAGAAAAATCTAAAAAACTTAAAATCAAATAGATCAAAAAGATTTAAAGATTTCTTATTTCAAAATATCTCGGTTAAGCAAACTATTCTGAAGAACACATTCTGGTTACTTCTGGCGGAAGGTATTCATAGGGGCTTGATGTTTTTTCTAACAATTCTAATTGCAAGATATTTGGGTTCAGAAGGATTTGGTAGATTTTCATTTATTTTTGCATTTGTTAGCTTGTTCGCTATAATTTCCGATGCTGGTCTATCGACATTAACAACAAGAGAAATCGCTAAAAATAAGAAGCTTGTAAGAAAATTCATAAGTAATATTGCTATACTAAAAGTGCTTCTCGGGTCGGTTACTTTCGGTTTGGTGATCCTGATAGGTCATTTTATTGGGGAGACCGTTGAAAGCAGATGGCTTGTTTATCTTTTTGGGATATACATAGTCATTAATTCGTTTAATGAGTTCTTCATCGGCGTTTTTAGAGCATTTGAAATGATGCAATATGAAACCATATCAAAAATAATTCAAGGTTTAGCATTATTAACTTTAGGTGCTAGCGTTATTATACTTAATTACTCTGTTTATTGGATTGTTATCTCTTATATAATCGCCAGTTTGATTACTTTAGTTATTACCTTAATTTTAGTCAATAAAAAAATTACAACATTTTGGGCGAAGATTGACCTGGGATTTTGGAAAAATCTTCTTAGAATGAGTTGGCCTTTTGCAGGCGCAGGATTATTAAGTCTGATTAATTTTAACTTCGATCAAGTTTTATTAGGTGTTTATAATTATATGATTGAATTGGGCAACTATGTAGCTTCATACAAAATTATAAATCTGTTAATATTAATCATAAGTTTCTTTCTTATATCATTGTTTCCAGTATTCTCTCGTATTAGAAATAAAAACAAATTGATAGATATAATAAAAAAAGTATATTGGTTGTTAATCCCTTTCGGAGTAATTGTTGTTTTCCTGGTCACTCTGTTTTCCCGACAAATAACTATGTTAATCTTTGGTTCAGGATATAGCCTTTCTCCTGTATTTCTTAGAATTCTCGTTTGGTCTTTCTTTTTAATTTTGCTCAGATTACCAGCTGCGACAGTCTTGTCTGCTAGGGGATTTCAGAATAAAGTATTTTTAATTTTGATATTCTCTGCTATAAGTAATATAACTTTAAATGTTATTTTTATACCTTTGTATGGAGCTTTTGTGGCTCCTATAACAACCATAGTATCTGAATCAATGAATTTAATGTTAACAAATTTTACAATGTTGAAGCATTTTAAAAGAAGAGATATTTGAAAAATTCAAACAATGGAAGCTAAATTGAAAAACATAAAAACAGTTGATTTCATTCATAAAATTAAAGAGACTTCATTTGTTCACATAATGTTCGTATAAAATGGCAAGAAATCTGAGATTTGAAGAAATAGATTTTAAAGAAATCACAAAAAATGCTGTTGTTTAAAAAGAACGGTTACAAAAATTAAATGCCTAGAAATGTTACAAAGCATATAAAATTTCATTAAATATTTGGTTTGGCTTCCAAAAAGGCTATACAAAATGGATAGATTCCTCTTAATATTTAAAGATACCAAAAATGAACATTTAACAAAAGATGTGGGAATGATTCCATACTTGCTTCACAAAAAATACAAATTTGATTCCGAAATTCTGACTCTCAAAAATGGCGACTACCCAGCATTGAATGAAATAGTTAGAGGTTTAAAACTTAAATTCCTAAAAAAGCATAGATTTTCGTTATTGAACTACTATGAAATTATAAAGTATTTAATCCAAAATTCCAAAAATATAGATTATCTACAAGTGTATCATTTCAATCGAAAAAACGCAATTTATCTGATAATTTATAAATTACTTAATAAAAATGGAATTTTTTATATTAAGGGTGACGTGAATAAACGTACGATTTGTAATAAAAAACCATTCTTCCAAATAATTCTTAAATTCCTTCTAAGATATTCAGACCTCATCTCAGTGGAAACAAACTATGTATATAGTAAGTTAAGAAAATATCGTAATGTGGTTTTGTTACCCAATGGGATATTATTTAAAAATAAAAATTTTAGTGTCAAAAATAAAAAAAACATCGTTTTGGCGGTAAATAGATTGTTTGGCGATCCTGATAAAAATAGCGAAATGTTATTTCCTATAATTTTAAAAACTCACTTTGAATTACCAGATTGGAAATTTGAACTTGTAGGACCACAAACAGAGGCTTTTAAGAAAAAAATAAAACATTTCTTCTTCAAATACCCTTTTATGAAGAATAGGGTTAGATTTACAGGGCCGATATATGATAGAGAAAAACTATGCGAAAAATATAAACTGAGTAAGATATTCATATTAACATCAACTAGTGAAAGTTTTGGCTTGGCTGCATTCGAAGCGGGATACTTTGGCAACATAGTAATAACCACCGACATCACCAGTGCAAATGAGATGACAAAAGCAGGATACTTTTCTAAAATAATATCCCCAAATGATGTCGATACATTTGCACGGGAAATCATTAGAATAGCTCAGTCTAAAGACTTAAATAAAAAGGCAAAAGAAATAAGCCAGTATATTCGGGATAGATTCGATTGGGATAAAGTAATCAGAAGATTATATTCAAAATTAAATTTAAAATTAAATAGAGCATCTGTTTGAAAATCAAGTAAAAATAAAGTAAAAGACATTAAGACAAAATCGAAAATCAAGTTAAAGCTATTTATAAACTGTATAAAGTTGTTTGAGATTAGCATTTATTCAAAAGTTTTTATTAAGTTATGAAATAACTTTAACAATAGAGTTAGAGAACAATAAAAAACATAAAAATAACAAAGTTAATGACACAACATTAGAACTCAAATAGGTTCGTTCATTTTTTAAAGTATTTCATTTGAAAATTTAAAATCAAAAATTGTTTTCCTTTTATTTTAGATTGGGGAAACAAGATTGAAATAAAATAGTTTGAAATAAAATAGAATGCAAAAAATAGTGGGCTGAAATGAAAATAACCAAAATTAGCATAATTATTCTTAACTGGAATGGTTGGAAGGATACGATAGAATGTCTAGAATCATTATATGGAATTACTTACCCAAATTACGAGGTGATTGTAGTTGATAATAATTCTCATGACAGCTCCATAGAGATGATAAAAAAATGGGCGGATGGAAAAATCAGGATAGAATCTAAATATCTTGATTTCAACAGCAAAAATAAACCTATAAAGTACCTTGAGATAACTGAAGATGAATTAAGTTCTGGAAAATATCTAAATAAGAAAATGACTTTAGATAAGCTTCCTTCAAACAGAAAATTATTTATTTTAAAGAATAATAAAAACTATGGTTTTGCCGAAGGAAATAATATCGCAATGAAGATGGTTTATAGAGAAAAGAATTCAGATTATATTGTCTTGTTGAACAATGATACAGTTGTTGAAAAAGATTTTTTATTAAAACTGTTAATTAAAAGCGGCGACAATATTGTTGTTTCCCCCTTAATTAAATGTTATGATTCTGATAATATTTGGTTTTCTGGTGGAAAAGTTCGTTTTTTCCCTTTTAGGCCAAAGCACACACAATCTAACAGGCAAAGCAAGACAGAGTACTTGTGCGGCTGTTGTTTTTTATTTCCAACAAAATTATATGGAGAAGGTTTTAAATTCAATAAAGATTATTTTGTCTATTTTGAGGATTTTGAACTTTTTTATAGGTTTAGGAATAAAATAAAACCTATTGTTAATAGAAACTCTGTGATTTACCACAAAGAATCAAAAGCGTCTGGCTTGCATAGCCCCCTTAGAGGATATTTTTTCAATAGAAACAGACTATGGTTCATTAAAAATAATCTATCTGGTTTTTATTTAGTGTTTAATATTTTATTTTATACCATAGGTTTCTCCATTATGAGGCTTTATCTTCTCCCGAAATATCCAAAATTCTATAGGTCTATTTTGAGAGGTATATATGATGGTCTAACAAAAAATCACGGTGAAAGTGTCTTGAGTTAGTCTCTTAAATAAATATACTATGATTGCTATGATTGCTGTGAATATTTCTGAATATAACAATGAATTTCTAAATATAACAATGAATGTGTAATATCATCCTAAAAATACATACGATGACGGTGTGATGGCTCTAAATTATGCATAATAATAAATGTGAGAGAATAATATATGCATTATACAATGTATGAAATCTGTTCCAAAGAATATTTAAGCAATGATAAAGAGTGGTGGTCAGCAAAAGACTTCATTCCTAAGTCAACTTGTATAAACAGAATCCAAGTTTGTAGTCAAAAAATTCCTTTGGTGGAGTTTGTTCAATAGTTTCCTCAAATGGTTCATAGCCTTTTGTTAGATGTATCGGTGGTACACGCCAGTTTTTTGCATAATCATGAGCAGCTCTTAAATACTTAAGTCTCTTTACAGTTATTTCTGAACAAATTTTTTTTTCAAGGTTATAACTGTCATTTATTTTTAATGTTGAAGGGTCTTTAGGTTGAATGAACAAATATGCCTTTGTACCATTAATTGAGGATTTATTATAACAATTTAAATCATTCAAAGTACACAACTCTGCATTAACTAGATATGACAAACTGAGACCATAATTCTTGTATAATTCATTTTCTGTAATAATCAGAATTTCTTGATCTTCATCAGATATATCCTGGTAGATGGAATCACTAAATTGTTTCATCATTTTATAGCTTCCTTTATATTCTGAAAAACTAAACAAAGGAAATGAGACACTTAATAATATAGCTACCATCAAAACCCAAATAATGTATTTTATTTCTTTAGATTTTATTAACATATCCATGATTGGGAAACATATCAAAAAAGATAATGTAATAACAGGTACCCAAAAATGCCTTAAGAACCACGGTTGAGTAAATCCAGTTGATGTTTCAACAATCAAAAATGTGAAAAATAACACAACGATAATAGAACCTAGAAATAAATTATCTCGCAATATATTCTTCACCCTTCTTTTATCTCTGAAAATAGTTAAAATCAAATACATAAATACAAAAATAAGAGGTAGCAAGAGAAAATATTTATCAAATGTTTGAAATACGTATTTAAGGATGTAGGTTTTGTAAGTTGGTGGCGAAGTATCATAGCTGACATCATCCAGTAGGGGGTTATATACTGCAGGTGTTTTTTCCCATATATGCCTTTTTTGAAAAATGTTTGCGAGAGCTTTCAAAAAAGGCCCTAGCACATACCAATATTTTAGCGATATAAAAAAAAACGATATGGCTGATATAACTAAAAGTAAAACAAATGCAAATTTATTTTTTTTAAAAAAATGCCACAATTGCCTGAAACAAAAAGCAAATTTATCTTTTAATGTGAGTTTGTTTCTTTTTCCAAATAATTTAGATTTGACATCTTTAACATTAGATATATAATTATCGTACAACAGCCAAAAAGTATAAACACCAATCAAAATCATAAAAATATAAGCTTCTATTCTTAAAGATAATGAAAAGATCATTGGACAGAAAGCGAATAATATATACTTCGGTTTATTTGTTTCGTTATATTTGAAAATGTAATAAAGACTCATAAAAAAAAGAAAAAACCATAATACTTCAGTTAACGTTCTTCTCGAAAACCATAGAAAGGGGTATGTTAGGGTAATTGAAAAAATTGTAAACATGTGCACTGAAGATTTTGAAGAGATTAGCTTTGAGATATAATATATAATTCCTAAACCGAAAAATATGACTACCGCATTCATTATGTAGATGTTAAAGAATGAATCGCCTAAGAATAATGGTAATGAAATAAAAACACTATACGGAGGAAAACCATGTTCGACAACTTCACCGGAATAATAGTACTTCAATGCGCTTAAACTAAAAACCCCTACGTCGTGATCTCCCATCAAAGGTTCATGATGGAATACATAAGATGAAGAAACTACAAGTAAAATAAAAATCAGAATAAAAAACCTAATTGTGATTTTGATTTTTTTCTTATCTTTAAAACTATAAACTAGATAAAATAAAAAAATCAGGATCATGAAACCAAGCAAAGGGGCTACAATATCTTTTAACTTTAGGATATACAAAAATGTGAACACTACTAATAAGACCAATATGAACCAAGAACCAGATTCAATAAAATGCCAAAACATATCTCTGTCTCTATCAATGTTTTTATCCTTGCTATCAGTGTTCTCAATATTGCTGTTTATTCTGCTATTAATATTTTTATCCTTGCTATTAGTGTTGTTATTAATTGCGGTTTTGGTTTCATTAAATTCTATCATGTTTTTTTAAACTTTATTTTGTTCATTGTACAATCTTAAGTATATCTTACAAATTTTAGTTATATCAAATTCTTTTATTAACAATCTGTGTTTAAGTAATCCGTGTCTCTGTGGTCCAGCCTCTTGCAACATGCACTCATCTTTTAGATCCCATCTGTTAATTATAAACTCACGTATTTTTTTTCTTAAATCATCTGGTCCATCAAAATTCTTGCCAATTCCAAGTTCACCTACTCTTTTTAATCCACCAACATTACTCGCTAAAACGGGTATGTTGTGAGGAAAAACTTCTTTGTATAATATACCGCTGTCAGTACAGTTTCTATAAGGCAAAATAATTAGGTCTAAGCGTTTCAGAATATGAGGCAAATCAGATTCTTCTATAAACCCTGTAAAAGTGATGTTGTCCAAACCAGAAGATAACTTTTTTAATTTTAAATAATATCTCTTTTCTCTTTTGTTCGGGCAACCCATTATCAATAAATTGAATTTATCTCTATCAGTCTTATTCAAACTTTTTACTACCTTTAGCAAAATGTCTATTCCTTTTTTATATTTTATATTGCCGAAAAAAGCTAAGTACAATTTTTTGTTCTCTGGAATGCCATACTTAGAATATACTTCAGGGTTTATTTTATTAGGATTTATTTTATCAGTGTTAATATAGCTTACCGGATGATTTACAATCTTGATATTATCTCCATTGAGTTTGAGATTATTAATTATAAAATCTTTATGCTCCTGTATATGAACTATATAATAGTCGGAGTTTTTAACAACTATTTTTTCATACAGGTTTAATAAAAATTTTAATGGTTTTAAATATCTATAATAAACATCAATGTTCTCGTGTGAGTTTAGAATTATCTTAAGTTGTTTTTTTAATATATAAATAAGTAAAGGAAAAAAAGGTCCCCCCAGAGTTGGGGTGTATTGAAGATGGATCACATCTGGCTTTAGGTTCTTGATTTTTTTTATTAAACCAAAAATCTCAAATGGATTTTTGTTTTGCAAAAAATTGTATTTGAAATGATAAACCTGGTGACTCTTGCTTATTTCTTCCATCAACATCTTTTCGTAATTAGAAACCCCACAACCCTTTGTATAGTATGGTCCCCCAAATAGTACTTTCATACTCTCACACTCCAAAAAGGGTATTTGAAATTAATTTTTTTATTTAACTTAACTATTTTAGCATTTTCGCTAAAAGGACTGGTTCTTATCCAATTTGTTGATATAAACACTGCTTTTTGTTTAACACCAAAACATGAAGCTATATGCATTAACCCAGTATCATTCGAAATAAAATAGTCACACTCTGAAATCAACGCAGCTGTGTTCCGCAGAGAGCCATTAAAAATCACTACCCTGTGAGAGTTTATCATGTTCTTCAACATATTTCTTTCTTTTGTCTCTTCAATACCACCAAAAAGAATTATAAAATGATGTTTTCGTCTCTTAATAATTTTATTTATCTCATTTGCAAAATTATCTAGCCCCCATTTTTTTTTCTTACCTATTGGACCTGCGCCTGAATGAACACCTATAATGTAGTCGTTCTTATAAACCCTATTCATGCATAAATACTTTGCTGCAAAATTTTTATTTTCTTCTTGTAGTTGAAATAACAATTTTGGTTTTCTTTGTGATACACAAATGCCTAATGACGACAGTAGATTAAGGTTTTGGTAGACGTCGTGAATGTTTGAATTAGCTTTGATTTTACAATTTTGCAGAAAACTCATTGTTTGAAATTTTCCAACATAATAAGAATGTGTAATTCTTTTTTTAGCACCAATTAAATAAGCCAAAACATTGAACTGCCATTTATTTGAAGGAAATACTGTTATTGAAATATCGTATTTATTTTTTCTTAAAGAAAAAATAAATTTCAATAAAGATATTTTATTTTCAGGAATAACTTTTATTTCATTAACCAAATCAGTTCCTCGAACACATTCACTAAATCTTTCTTTTAATACCAATAGATCTATTTCTGATTTTGGGAAATGCCTTCTCAATTCTTTTAAGGTGGGTGTAAAGAGAATTGTATTACCAATACCCGACAACGAGATTATTAAAATTTTCATGTTTATCTGATCTGAATGACATTTATCTAAACCAATTATTCTAAAGTTTATCTTTTCTAACATCAATTTAATTACATTATCACATCCGTTTTCCTTATTTCTGTAGGGAACATAACACTAATTATTCCTATTCCCATAACAATTATCAGCAAAATATCTGAATTAACAAATCCAAAAATACCTAGTTCTTGTAATAGCATCAATACCAAATAGAATATCAGAGTATAATTAAAGGATATTTTGGCAATCTGAAACAAATTAATATATCTATCTGTAACTTTGTTCACATCAGCTGGAAATATTCTTAGGTAAATCACCCATAAGAATAGAAGAATTAAAACTGAAAATATATTAATAAATTCCTTGGAAAAATTATTTATAAACAAAATCATAAATATTAAACTAACTAATATGTTAAAAATAAAAAAGAAATCCTTAAGTTTTGGCTTTTTTAACTCTTCTTTGGCTGTTTTCATAAAACTTTACCCCTATAAAATCTACTGGGACTGTATAATCCGAATATGATTTTAAATGTGGTGCGTTCAAAATCACCGAAAGTGTATCTTTGAAGTATAACCCACTAATAGGCACTTCAACTGAACTAATTATCCATCCATCCTTGCGAACCCATCTGTAATTAAGAACCACATATTCAGCCATATAGATTCCTATCCCTGATGTGTCTACTAAATCGTACTTATACGGCTCAAAATAATTTTTTTTAGATATTGAAAAAACTTCGTTTGATTTAATCATTATATCTCCTTTTGGAACGATGCCTTTGATCTCGAAATTTGATTCGTATGTATGATCTACATAGGTTTTGTTAATTTTAACAAGTTCTTTGTTTATGGTTATATTTTGGAAATTTACTTCATGATATGTTTTAAACCTAAAACTGTTTCTTTTAGAATAGAACGAAAATCCGCTTAGCGGATGAGCATATTTATCAAAAACAACTTTTTTTTGGTTTATCCATAGATTTTTTATTGTTGAGTCTTCCCCTTCGCCCACATAATGTATGTATAATTTGTAAACTCCTTCTTTTAAATTAGTTATATTAAAGCTTATATTCTGCTCTCTGCTTACTCCTTGCTTGTCTGTAATACCATCATCGTTTACAAGTTTTGTTTTTAGAATCAAACCATCAAATTTACTTAATGATATGTTAAATACATCTTTTCCATCGTAATAGTTTCTGTCTTTTTTTATGAATTTCACTTCTAAGTTTCCTTTAGCATAGATGTAGAAGCTATGGCTCCCTCTAAGTGTTCCATTTATATAAAATTCACCAGTTTCACAAACAAGATTGCTATTTTCTTTATTTGGAATGATAACGCCGTCATATCCTATGATTCTATTATCTGGCAGATTCTTTAAGAATGAAGTTACATTATCAAATCTAGGGGCACTTTTATTCTTATGACATAGATAAATGTTGTTTTCTTCAACAAAATCACAGCCAGATAGATCTAGGTTCTTATCAAATAGTTTATAAAATCTATGATGTCCGTCTTTTTTATCTTGTAGACCAATATAAAATGTTTTTTCCGCATTTTTCTCGTCAGGAAAATTTTCTTTGAACTTAACGATTAAATTGAAACCAGTACAATTTAAAGGTATGGTTAGATCTGTGTAAACATAAGGATTCTTCAATTCGCGAAATGTAACCAGCTGATTATAGGAGTCATAGATAGCCTTTCTCTCAGAAACTCTTTCTCTTGGTCTTAATTTGCTAAAAACTTCGCTATCTTCGAACTCAGAACCGACATCAAGTATAAGGTATCCATTAAGTTTACCATCTTGTTTTTCACTATTTGATTGTTCCAATTGTTCCTTTAGATGCGCTTGGATGAGAACTCCACTAAAAATTATTACAATAGCTATTGCTATGAAAACTTTCAGAATTTTCTTTTCGTCTATTCTTCTTCTAAGGAACATGAATAAAAGTATCATTATACAAAATACAAACCCTATCCCTGCCCATGTATTATAACGATTAAAAATTATTAAAACTATATTCAGAATTAAAACTATCAAGGCTACAACAAGAAACCCCCTCACAAAGTTTTTTTTAATCTTCATCTGACAATGCTTTTATTATTTTTGAGAAAACCTTTTTTCTATTCTTTTTTCTATTATTGCTGACCTTTTTTGAGATATTTGTATTTTTTTTTATAGTGCTTGAAGTGCTTAACTTCTTACTTTTTTTGTTTTTGGTTTTTTCAAATTCGTCCTTTTCGTTTTTGAAATAATCATCATTCTCTTCAAAATGATATTTTCTTTTTAAATCAGCTTTAATTTTTTCAGATTGTCTTCTTGTTGCCCTTGATTGTCGCTCAATCTCTAAAACTCTTCTTTTCTCAAACTTTTTAGTAATATTTTTAGTAATCTGATTAATTTTTTTATCAAAGTCTATTCTGAATTTTTTAAATTCATTTTTGACTTGCTTAAATTTGGATTTCAAATACTTAATTTCTCTTTTACACATTTTCTCATGTTGGTCAAGCTGGACTTTTAGATCTTTTGTCTGTTTTGGTTTCTTAGTTTTATCCAGTTTTCTTCCTTTATCGATGATATCTGCTAGTTTCTTATTTAAATCGACTATTTCTAATTTTATATGTTCAATATCATCTGTTACATCTATTTTAGAAAGTCTTTTTTTTAGGTTATGAACCCTGACATCTATCTCTTTTTTTATAAACCAAGCAATATCCCTTCTCATTTTAACTAGGTCTTCTTCAGAACTTAACAGGTTTCTTACCATTAAGAATCACCTTCTTTTTTAAGTACAATCCCTCTTCAACCAGTTCCCTATTTGTTTTAATCAAATCGCCTATAACACCTAACGCAAACATCAATACACCAGAGATGAACAAAATCGCAGCAATCACTAAGGATTGTATGTGGCCTGCTCCATCGCCAGAGTAATAATAAAATAAAAACCGAATTATAAAAACTAAAGCTGGTAGCACCAAAATTGCAGACAAACATAAGAAGGTCTTGAATGGTTCATATACCGAGTATAGCCTAAGAATATTTGCTCCTGATTTTTTCATATGCTGAAATATATTTTTGAACAATCTCGATTTTCTTGTTGGTTTGTTTGTTTCAATAGGGTACGATAAAACCTTTAGTCCTTTCTTGGAAGCCTGCATTAGGGTGTCTAACACATAACTAAAGCGAGTAACAATATTCAACTTCAACATTGCTTCTCTTGAATAAGCTCTGAACCCTGATACATTGTCAGGCACATTAGACTTCATTATATTTCCAACAATCTTATTACCGACATACTGAAATATCCTTTTATAAAACGGAAAATGTTTAATCTTCCATGGTCGCCTATCACCAACAACAATGTCTGCTTTACCTTCAATAATTGGCTTAACAAGAGCAGGTATATATTTTGAAGGATATTGGTTGTCACCATCTGTATTAACCAAGATGTCCGCTCCTTCTCTTAGTGCAACAATCATGCCGTGCTTAAAAGCTTGGCCTAAACCTAAGTTTTTTTTATGTTTAATAATCCTATCAACCCTAAAATCTTTTGCCACTTCAATAGTTTTATCAGTCGAACCATCATCGATTATCTGGATTTCAATCTTAGTGATACTTATAATCTTCTTTGGTAGTTCTCTTAAAACTAAAGGTAGAGTTTTTTCTTCGTTATAACAAGGTATTTGTATCACAAGTTTCATTTAAGCACCCTTATTTTAATCTTGTTTTATGTTTTATTTTTGATCGCTTGACTTTTTTTCCGACTTTTTTTCTGGCTTTTTGTTTAATCTTTATTCCTTTGTTATTTTTCATTTAATGTTTTCTTAGCTTTTGTTAACTTTTGTTAATCTATATCATATCACCTTAACTTCTATATCACCTTAAACTCTTCAACAGCTATTGCACTCGCATTAAAATATATCACTTCAACAAATAGTTTATAGTTACCACTACTTAGATCAGGCAGATCTATAACCTTTATGTGTGATGTCTGCGTTTCAACAACCTTTTTTTCGTGTTCAATCAGTATAATATCACCATTAGAATTCGTGATAATATACGAGATGGAGGTACTTATTTTTCCAGGGTCTCCAAAATTAATTAGATCTATAGATACTAAAAGGTTCTCGCCCATTGTTATCTCTCGTGAAATTTTAGGTATAGATAATCTTATGTCAAATAGAGCATTGTTCGATACAAAATCGTCATCAGATAAAGCAGTATCATTAGAATCAGCTTCTGCGAGGATTATCTTTACTTTTGGGATGTTTAATTCATCATCTGTTCGGATTTGTTTTTCAACATAAGTTGTAATGCTGTTTAGACCCTCTTTACTAAGTTCTGTATTTGCAAACATCCACAACACCAAAATAACAAACGCTGTTGAACCTAGGCCAAATAGCATCATTTTACCTAATCTTATCATTTTCCCACACATATAGCTTAGCCATACCAACCTTCCTAATTCTTATTTTATTTGCACCTTCCAATTTTGCTAGGATAGTCCTAACCGTAGACCTCGATAATTTGGATTTATTAACAATATCTGTTATGCTCAGACCCTCGCCATTTCTTAAGATGGTAATTATCTTTTTTTCATCGACCCCCATAACCAAACCCCTATTATCAATAATATTGTTAACAACATTGTAAACAACATTATCAAAAATCAGCCACATCAATATAAGTTTAAGGTTAAAAACAAAAACCAAAACAAATCAAAAAGTTTCAATGTAAAACGATTAGAACTAGATAAGGTATAAAATAAGGTATATTTTTGAGCTAATAAAGTGAATAACAAAGCAGATATGCGATAGTCACAAAATAAATAAAACAGAATAAAACAGTCAAAATTTTTTATGTGAATAAAATTATTCAAAAAAATAAGAAAACCATAAAAACCAGACATACAAATATTTTATAAGGACTTTTTCTCTTCTCTTATTTCCTTAAGTTGATTATTCAAATCTGCTAACTCATTAGCGATTGCTATCATCACTAAAAATAGTCTATCTTCTGGTTTGCTTGTTCTTTTTACAAATTCTTCTTTTTTATATTTTTCAGCCATGGTCTTTTTCACCAATTTAGAGTTATAAATCAATAATTATTGAGTACTATTATTTAAATTTTGTTATATGTTACCTATCACACTTATAAATATCTTATAAATATATTACATTTATCCAAAAATCATCCTCAAAAAAACCTCAAAAATAGACACGTGATTGTAATGACTAAACATAAGATGAGGGAGCCCCTCCTTTTTAGAAAATTAACAAATTATCAAAAACAGAGATATAAGCTTGCTTCTGCAATATTATTGAATAAATTTATGGGAGATCAATGGACAGATGCTCAAGCCTGTATACTATCGATCTTTATCTGGTATTACGAAGTAGAAAACAAAACAAGATTAAAGTTTAGTGAAGAAATAAGACTAAATGGATTTGTAGGCAGCTATAATTACACCTTACTTCCATCACTGGTTAGATCTGGGATTATTCATCAAGAATATGGATTGGGGTATTACAATTTAACAAAAAAAGCAATAAGGATCATTGATAACATTCTCAGTATACTAAAAAAAATTGATCTAACTTGATTTTATCTTTTTTATCTAACTATTTATCTTTTTTTAATTGTATTATACATTAATTCAAGAATGTCTCTTTTCAATTCATTTTTTTCTTTTATCAATGTTTTTTTCATTTCGTTTAATAAGATCTTTTCAGAATTTTTTAATGATTTTTTTAGTTCTTTCAGTACACGCACTTCGTAATTTTTAAAAGCAGTGTTAATTCCTTTTTTATTTTTTATGACCATCTTTATTATAAAATATCTTTATTATAATTTTTTGAACTACATTAATTTTGAATAATCATCAATTGTAGACGATTGAATTAAGATTGTGGTTCATCTTTGTTTTGAAACATCTTGATAATAACTGGCCTTAGTTGTTAGTATTAAAGTTGATAATGGTGTTAATATTTCTAAAAATAAAACGAAATTTTGACTTTTTATCGAAAATCCTTATTTATTAATCTATGGTTTAAAAAGTAAACCAGTTTACTGTTAATTCTTTAATCTCTAAACTTTTATGATTCTATGATAGCTATGATAGCCTTATTTGTGTTTGTACAGAATAACATTTTTAGAAGCCAATTTCTTCATCAGTTTATATTGAAAATCCAAACTTCAATAAGATAGATATTTTTCAAAATGAAGCACTAAATGTTTAAAAATGAAAAAAGTTTCGATTTTTATCCCATATTGAGAGTGAAGTTTATTAATTCATCTAATTTTGTTAATTTAGTGACTGGAAAAAAAGGTGATCATGAGACTTACTAAAAACGAAAAAAAAACATTGAAATTGCTGCTAAATAATTCTAGAATAACAGATAGTGAAATTGCTTCCAAATTAAACATATCCAGCCAAGCAGTTGGAAAAATAAGAAAAAAATTAGAATCCACAATAATTGATTCTTACACCTTAAATCTTAGTTATTCAAAACTTGGAATACATACATTTGCAATTACAATTGCTAGATTAACTCCCGAGGGACTGACTAAAGGAGAGCTTGAAGTAGAACAAAGACTTTTGATGGATCCACATGTTATTCAGGTTTATAGATTACCAAGTAGCAGTTCTACCCATATCATTCTTTATGGTTTTAAGGATCTTAATGAGTTAGATTCTTTTTTTCACTGCACCAGAAGGAAACAGGAGCTTCACAAATATATAGAAAACAAAGAGGTATTCACTTTTTCTCATAACAGTTTGATAAAAAACAATCCAATACAATTGTTTCATAATAGGATAGATAATTTAGAGAAAGAACCAATGAAAAATGATTTTAACCTGGATTCAGGAAAAAGGCTTCTATGAAAAAGAAGATTTCTAAAGAAATAATGAAACGAGCAAAAACCAAAAGAAAAAAAAACAATAAGCACAAAAAAGAAAAGGATAGAATTGGAGTGTTAAATGAAGAAGGATTTAAAGATATCTTAGAAAATGCAAATGATTTAATCCAAAGTGTTGATAGCAGTGGAAGATTTATTTATGTAAATAAAAAATGGTTGAGAACTTTGGGTTACTCAAAAGAAGATGTGAAAAAGTTAAAATTAAAAGATATTCTGCGCAAAGATTCGGTTCATGAGTGCATGAAACTTTTCGAGCTAGTACACAAGGGAAAGTCACTCTGTAATATAAAAACTGTTTTCGTAACAAAAGACGGTCGGGAAATTCATGTTGAAGGAACAGCAAATGCAAAATTTGACAAGGGAAAATTCGTTTTTACACGAGGAATTTTTCGAGACATCACAGAGAGAAAAATGGCAGAGGATGCTCTAAGAGAAAGTGAGAATAAATACAGAACCTTGCTCGAAAATCTTCCCCAAAAGATATTCTTCAAAAATAAAAATTTAGTTTATGTTTCATGCAATGAAAATTTTGCAAGAGATAGACATATAAGTGCCAATAAAATTGCAGGAAAAACTGATTATGATTTTTTTCCTAAGAAATTAGCCGAGAAATATAGAAAAGAAGATAGAAGAGTCATGAGATCTGGAAAAACAGAAGGTATAATAGAAGAGTACATTCCTGATGGACATAAAATTATTGTGCACACTGTCAAAACACCTGTTAAAGACGAAGATGGTAATATTATAGGCATTTTAAGCATCTTTTGGGATATAACAGAACATAAGAAAGCAGAAGAAGCGTTAAAAGCGTCAGAAGAAAAATTTAGAGATTTAATTGAGAACTCTAATGATTTAATCCAAAGTGTCGGTCCGGATAAAAAATTTGTTTATGTTAACAAAAAATGGAAGAAGGTTCTTGGTTATTCTGATAAGGAAATTGAAAAACTTGAGTTTACAAACATTCTACGAAAGGATCAAATACCACATTGTATGAGCATTTTCAAAAAACTTTGTGCTGGCCAATCGTTCACTAAAATCGATACTGTTTTTTTAACAAAAAAAGGAAAAGAAATTTTTGTAAGTGGATATCTTGATGCATATTTTAAAGATAAAAAATTCATTTCAACTAGAGGTATATTTAGAGATGTTACAGAACAAAAGAAGGCTGAAGATGAACTTAAAAAAAAGCATGATGAACTGGAAAGGTTCAACCAGTTTGCTGTTGGAAGAGAACTTAAAATAATCGAGTTGAAAAAAGAGGTGAATGAGCTTTGTAAGAAGTTAGGTGAAAAGCCAAGGTATAATCTAAAAAGAATTAGAAGTGATTTTCCGTGAGAATGAGAGAAATTATCGCAACGAGTATTGTGATATTGCTGGTGCTCGTCCTTGTTGGGTGTGAAAAACCTGAACTTGCAATAGATGTTGTCAAAAAAGAAGAACTATCAAAACAAAAAGAAGATGGATTTGTTGTTGTTGGCTATGGCTGGAGCACAAAAGATGATTCTAAAGAGGCTGTAAGAGAAGTGTTGTTATCAGTAAAAAAAGGTTTGGGTGAAAAAACTCCAGATTATGCAGTCTTATTTTCTACTGCTGGTTACGACTTAGATGTTGTTCTCAAAGAAATCAGAACACTCTTACCAACAACTCAGGTTTATGGTGGAACCTCCTTACTTGGAGTTTTATCTAGGGATGGATATCATATTGGTAAAACTGGTTCGTTATCTTTATTGGCAGTTTCCTCTGAAAAAATAAAATTTGGTGTTGGAGGCGCTAATCTGGATAATTTTATTTCGTCTAGAGAAGCTGGAAAAAAAGCTATTAGAGAAGCTATCAAAAATGCTGGTAAAATGGGCGAATTGCCTAAAGTTGTATTAATTACAGCTGCGCCTGGTAAAGAGGAAGAGATTCTCCTTGGGATTGAAGATATTATCGGGAAAGATATTCCAATAATTGGCGGATCATCGGGTGATGATGACATAACAGGGGAATGGAAACAATTTGCAAATGATAGAGTCTATACCAATGGCGTCAGTCTAACAGCGATCTTTACTGAACTGAAAATAGGTTTTGCTTATGAAGCTGGGTATTTTGTGACTGAGAACAGTGGCATCGTAACAAACGCTACAGGAAGAACAATTTATGAGATAGAGAATAGACCCGCAGCTGAAGTTTACAATGAATGGACAGATGGTTTAATAAGTGATAAACTTAGGACAGGTGGAACAGTTCTTTCTGAAACTACCTTTTATCCTTTAGCAAAAGTCTTGCATGATGAAACAGGAAAAATCCATTACCTTTCTATACATCCGTTGTCGGTAAATCTGCCTGAGAAATCTATCACAGTTTTCGCAAATGTGAAAAAAGGGGACGAACTCTTACTAATGCATGGAAACTGGGAACTACTCCTGAACCGAGTTCAAAGGACCACTCGTCACGCATTAGAGTCTAAAAGTATTTCAAGAGGAAAGGGTTATTTTGGAATCTACACTTTTTGTGCTGGGACACTACTAGCAATACCCGAAGAGGAAAGGGCTAAAATCCCACTATTAATCAATAACGAATTAGGTGATATACCTTTTATTGGTACATTCACTTTTGGCGAGCAGGGTTTTATCCAAAAAGTTGGGAACAGACATGGTAATCTGGCCAACTCTATGATTGTCTTTGGTTGAAAGAATAATCAAAAAATTAAAAAAATGTCCAAAAAGGGAACAACAATATTTAGTAAAATCCTTTTATTGATGGTGATTTTATCAGTTACATCTAGTTTCTTGATTCTTGTTGTTGTAATAACACAGCATAGTAATGACATGACGAGAGATCTAATTAAACAAAATGAAATGCTTGCACAAATAGCTGCACGAAGTATAGAATCTGGTTATATAAATAAATATCTGCCATTTGAAACACTTAAACAAATTGCTGAGTCAGAAGATATTCTTTTTTTGTGGGTGGTCAAACCAGATGGAGAAATTTATCTGGCTGATGATTATGAAATGTGGGGAAAGAAGATTAAAAATGCACCTCCAGATATAGAAGAAATCGTTATTAAAGATGATATTTTTTTTAAGACTGGAGAAAAGATAAAACTAATTATTCTCCCATTGAATATCAGAGAACAAGGAAATAGATTGACACTTTATTTGGGGGTATCTTTAAAATCACTTATTGAATTTAGAAATAAAACTGTTGCTACAAGCATTTGTTTTTTTATTATGATAATTATTTTTGTTGTTGTTCTTTCTATTTATTTTGCTAAAAGTATCACCAATCCAATCATTAAAGTAAAAAATGCTGTAAAAGAGATTGCTAAGGGGAATCTGAATATTAAAGTCAAAACAAAATCAAAAAATGAAATCGGACAACTTGCAAAGTCATTTAATCAGATGGTTGTTGATCTAAAAAAATATCAAAAGAAACTCCTTAAATCAGAAAGAAAAAGAAAAATAGAATTAGAGGATGAGGTTGCCAAAAAGACAAAAGAACTTAACGCAAAAATTACCACTCTCAAAAAGACAAGAACAGCTATGCTAAATATGATGGAAGATCTAAGAGAAGCCAATGCGGATCTTAAAGAATTAGATAAAGCAAAAACAAACTTCTTGAATATTGTATCTCATGAATTAAAAACACCATTAACAGCTATCTCGGCACATCTAGATATATTAGACGATACAAAATCGAATTTTAATAAACAACAACGCTCTAGTCTTGAAGCCATTGTGCGCAATAGTAATCAATTAAAGATATTAATAAACAATATTTTAGAAATCTCAAGAATAGAATCCAAAAAATTTGAATTGACTCCTGAGCTTTTAAATCTCAAGGATTTAATAACAGAAGTGGCCAACGAGTTGAGGATTCTTGCTGATAAAAAGGGTTTAAAGCTCATTGAGAAGATAGATAAACTACCATTAATAAAAGCTGATCGCGAAAGAGTGAAGGGGATACTAAATAACCTGATTCTCAATGCAATTAAATTCACAGAAAAAGGTTCTATCACAATAGAAGCTAAAAAAGAAGGCGATTTTGTTTTAATAAATATTACTGATACAGGCATAGGCATTCCCAAAGATAAAATAAAGAATCTCTTCAAGAAATTTTATCAGGTTGATGCTTCTTTGGGAAGGAGATATGGCGGCTCTGGCTTAGGATTGTCAATAACCAAGCAATTGGTAAAGCTACATGGTGGCAAAATAAGCGTTCAGAGCAAAGAAGGTGGAGGCACGACATTTTCATTCACTCTACCAATCAAATCAAAAAAAAAGCAAAAATCCAAAAAAAAAGTGAAGGGAAAAAAATAAAATCTAAATAAATGTAGATGCCAAAAAATGACCTCTCCTGTGACTAAAGTCACAGGTTTCCAGCCAAGTGCTCAAGCAACAGCATGATGCTCTGCTTGATTCAAAATATATCGTTCAGTATCGCTTAACTGATTGTAACCAACTGTTACAGCGCAGC
>Ga0180301_10000632_pt1 | contig 27182 bp, 28 predicted proteins | sample GuaBasSediGuay16_FD_121797 | JGI IMG/M metagenome (GOLD analysis project Ga0180301, IMG submission 121797) | Subseafloor sediment microbial communities from Guaymas Basin, Gulf of California, Mexico - Guay16, Core 4569-2, 12-15 cm | ecosystem: Environmental > Aquatic > Marine > Hydrothermal... | reverse complement strand
TGCTGAAGCTCAATACATGGGGGATGTTTAATATTTATAATGCCTTAGCTGCTATTGCGGTAAGCTGTCTTTTGGGAATAAAAATTAAAGAGGCCGTAGAGAGCTTAGCAGAATTTTCTTTTCCTCCTTCCCGTTTTCAAATAAAACAACGCGCCGGTTTAATCTTAATAAATGATGCCTATAACTCCAACCCTTTAGCTTTGAGAAGTGCTTTAGAGTCGTTAAGTACTTTTCTGCCCCCGCGGAGGCGTATTGGCATAATATCAGATATGCTGGAATTGGGAAAAAATTCCACAAGACTTCATCTTGAATGCCGGCAAGCTTTAGAAGATGCTAAGTTTTCCTATCTCATTTTTCTAGGTACATATACAAAACATCTTGCGGCGGAACTTATTAGAAGGGGCTTTGATTCCCGAAAGATATATTTTGCCACTGATTACCGTCAGGCTTTTCGTATTCTGCGAGGGATGGTAAAAAAAGGAGATGTAATTTTTATTAAAGGATCTCATGCCTTTGAGTTGGAAAAAATAACGCACCATTTTATATTTTCTAAATGAGCATAAAAATACCTTTAGGTCACTTAGTATTTGTCGCCTAGCTTAAGATTTAGTATAATTAAAATATGTTCTATCTTATTTTCTACCATTTTAAGGATTTCTTTCATATTTTTAACCTTTTCAAATATACTACGTTCCGTAGCGGTGGCGCTTTCATTACCGCATTTTTGTTAGTATTTATCTTTGAGAAGAGTTTTATTAAGAAATTGATTAAGTTGAAAGCAGCTGAACATGTGGATATGTATGGACATGTGAGGTTAGAAAGTATCTACCGTTCCAAAGAAGGAACCCCTACTATGGGTGGGATCTTGATATTGTTAGGTGTTATTATTTCTATTTTTCTTTGGTGCAGAATCAATAGGTTTGTTTGGTTAGTAACAGCTACCGCTTTTCTTTTTGGTATTTTGGGAACAGTAGATGATTATTTAAAAATTAGACGTCAAAAAGGATTAAGAAGATGGCCCAAGCTTGTTATTCAAATGATACTAGGAGTTATTGTCGGCAGTATTATATTGTATTTTCGTCTTTCCTCTCCCGAAGTACATTTTCCTTTCTTCAAAAATTTAGTAGTAAATTTAGGATGGTTTTATATTTTCTGGGTCATGTTGATTCTGGTATCGTCTTCTAATGCCGTCAATTTCACTGATGGTCTGGATGGTTTAGCAATTGGCAGTATAGTGATGGTGGCTTTGGTATTTGGTGTTTTTAGTTATATTTCTGCTAATATTAAATTTAGCCAGTATTTATTCCTGCCTTATGTGAAAGGCGCAGAAGAATTAACAGTTATTTCCGCCAGCCTTATGGGAGCGGGATTGGGATTTTTGTGGTTTAATGCCCAGCCGGCAGAATTGTTTATGGGAGATGTAGGTTCTTTGAGCCTGGGTGCGATAATAGGGTTAGAGGCTATTTTAGTAAAGGAAGAATTTATTCTCCTTATTGCCGGAGGTATATTTGTAATTGAAGCGTTGTCGGTATTATTGCAGATCGTAGCCTTGCGAGTTTTTAGGCGACGTATTTTTAAAGCTGCCCCTCTGCATCATCATTTCCAGATGTTGGGATGGGACAATACAAAAATTACAATCCGTTTTTGGATTGTTTCTTCTTTATTTGTAACTTTGGCGTTACTTACCCTTAAACTTAGATAGAGTGGAAAAGAAACTAGTTTTGCAGGTTAGAGATAACTTTGAAAGAGTAAGGATTGTCGGTGTATTGGGGTGGGGTTTAAGTGCTCAGGGTGCGGCATATCTGGCAAGAAAAAAGCTGAATAAGAAGATAATGATAAGTACTACTCAGGAGGAGTTGTCAACTTCTGAAGAGAAATTAGCTCGCTCCCTGGAGGCGGAAGTTGAACTGGGAGGGCATAGTGTAGATTTTCTTAAGAAGGCCGATATATGGATTGTGAGCCCGGGCGTAAAACCCCATTCAGAAGCGTTAGAGATATTAAGAAAGATTAAGATTCCTTGGGTAGGAGAGATTGAGTTTGCTTCTTGGTTTTGTCCTGCTCCTATTATTGCTGTTACCGGTACTAATGGCAAAACGACTACCGTGGCCAAAATTTCTCATATGTTTAATATTGCGGGGAGAAAACATTTTCTTTTAGGCAATATGGGTAGTTCTTTTGCAAAAGCTATGGCAGACATTTCTCCTTCAGACTGGGTCGTCCTGGAAGTAAGCTCTTTCCAATTAAATTACACTTTTACTTTTAAACCGTTTATAGCCTGTCTGCTCAATTTTTCCCCTAATCATCTTGACTGGCATAGTAGCATAGAGGATTATTTTTTTGCCAAAAGTAAGATATTTATTAACCAAAGTGAGAGTGATTATGCTCTTTTTAGTTCACCTCTTGCTGACAAGTTAGAAGATATATATTCTCGATGCCATATATTAGAGGAGGGTTCGGATACTTCTGATTTTGTGAGAATTGTGGGAGAAGCTCTCGGTTTTTCTTCTTCCGTAATCCAGAAGGCCATATCTACATTCAAAAATTTACCGCACCGTTTAGAATTTGTAAGAAATGTTAAAGGGGTTAATTTTATTAATGATTCAAAATCTACCACGCCAGCCTCTACTGTTTGGGCCCTGCAAAAGATAGAAGGCAGGGTAATTCTTATTGCTGGCGGCCAGGATAAAGGCCTTGACTATTCTTGTCTGAATCCTTATCTCAAGAAGGTAAAAAAGGTCTTTCTTATTGGTTCCGCACGCCAGAAAATAGCTGGTTCCCTTTCAGAGACCGTAGATTGGGAATATAGGGATAGCCTGGAAGAAGCGGTTGACTCTGCTTATAAGATAGCGGGAAGAGGTGAGAATGTTTTGCTTTCCCCCATGTGTGCAAGTTTTGATAGTTTTTCTAATTTTGAAGAGAGGGGAAATGTTTTTAAGAGAAAAGTATATCAATTATAAATTTAAAGCGGTTAATATCCGCCGTTCTATTCTGGGAATGGTTATTTTCTTAACCTTGTTTGGGCTTCTAATGGTTTATGACGTATCTTCTATTTATGCGTGGCAGAAATATGCTGATGCTATGTATTTTCTTAAGCGGCAGATAGTTTCCGTTGTGATAGGACTGATGTTTATGTTTGTTGCTATGGCCGTTGATTTGGATTATTTAAAGCGTCATAGTCGTCATCTGGTAATCTTAGGCGTAATACTTCTTTTGTGTACCTTTATTCCTTATCTAAGCCGAAGTGCCGGAGGAGCTAGAAGATGGATTCACGTGGGAATGTTTAACTTTCAGCCGTCGGAATTGGTGAAGGTATTTTTCATTATCTATTGTGCTGACTATTTCTCGCGTAAGAAATCACTCCGTTATAATTTTAGAAAAGGAGTTCTGCCTTTGTTATTAGTAACAGCGGCTCTCTCTTTTTTAATACTTATGGAGCCAGACTTAGGCAATGCTTTTTTTATTAGCTTCTTAGCCCTTATTTTGATTTTTGTTTGGGGTGCTTCGGGGAAAAAATTAGCCTCTCTCTTTGCTGTCTTATTCTTTCTTACCCTGATTTTAGTACTAATCAGTCCTTACCGCCGTGCCCGTTTGGCCGTTTATTTTAACCCCTGGTTGGACGCAAAAGGAAAGGGATTTCAAATTGTACAATCTCAGATTGCCATTGGGTCAGGGGGTATTTTAGGGGTGGGGCTGGGAAAAGGCGAGCAGAAGCTTTTCTTTTTACCTGCCGCTCACACCGACTTTATCTTTTCTATTATTGCCGAAGAGCTGGGGCTGGGAGGGGCATTAGTAATCTTATCGTCTTTTTTCTGGATTTTTCTACAAAGTTTCCGTCTCTTGCGGGAGTTAGAGGAGGGCTTTAGTTTTTATCTTGGTTTAGGAGCCGTACTTACTATTATCTTAGAAGTGTTAATCAACATTACTGTGGCTTTGGGAATTTTCCCCGCTAAAGGCCTGCCGCTTCCTTTTATCAGCTATGGGGGTACAGCGGTAGTGATAAATTTTGTTCTTTTAGGTTTATTTTTTAATGCTAGTAACAGAATTGTTGCGTCTTAATTATGAATGTGGTTTTAGGAATAGATTTTAGCGGCGGACATCTTTATCCCGCTTTAACCTTTGCTAAAGCTCTAAAACAAAGCAGGCCCCAGCTTAATGTACTTTTTACGGGTGCAAATAGAAGTCAGGAAGAGGTGATAAAGGGGGCCGGATTTATAAGCATTGGTTTTAAAGTGCAGTTTCGGCAGATTCTTTTAGAAAGTTTCTTGCGTTTCTTTGAAGCTATATATATATTGCTGCGCTTTTCTCCTTCCCGAGTTTATGGATTTGGAGGAAGAAATTCTTTCTTTCTCATTCTTATAGCCTCTTTTTTTAGGCCTACTTATATCTATGAACCCAATGTAGTATTAGGAAAAGCTAATAAGATATTAATACATTTTTGCCGGCGGACATTTCGAGGCATAGGAAACACAGAGAAGACAGCAGCTAAAGAGATTTATGTAGGTGTTCCTATTCGTCAGTCAATAATTGCGAGGGCTAATATTTCACCTTCACAGATTCTCCGCCGCATAGACTTACAAACAGATAGGAAATATTTTACTGTCTTTATTTTTGGAGGTTCAAAAGGTTCATTGGTAATAAATAATACCGTAACAGAAGCACTAAAATTTCTCCAGAAGGACGTTTTTCAATTTATACATATTACGGGCCGGGAAGGGAAAGAGAAAGTGGAGGCTATTTATAGAGAGTATGGATTCTTTTGCTTTTGCCGTGCTTTTTTTGATGATATGGGTATTCTTTATCAGGCCTCTCATCTGGTAGTATGTAGAGGAGGGGCGAGCAGTTTAGCTGAGATAAACTTTTTCTCTCGTCCCGCCATAGTTGTCCCCTATCCGTATGCTTCGGGACATCAAAAAGACAACGTGGAGTTTTTAGCCCGGAAAGGTTGTATATTAGTTAAAGAGGAGAAAGATTTTACCCCTCTTTCTCTTGCCACATTGTTGATGAGAGTAAGAAATGATGAGAAATTGAGAGAAAGATTTATAGTTAGCCATGAGAAGGTGAGAATATGGACAAGAGCCGAAGAGTTTGCTTCCTTATTATGGCCATAACAGTTAGTACGGTTGTAACTAGCCCTGCCCGCTTGCTTTGGGGTAAAAGTAAGGAGTGGCAGGAAAAGAGAAGCTATCACTTTTTTATTTACTATTATGCCGGTTGCAGCCAGAGTTTTCTTGGTCGCCTGAGAGAAGCTAGTGAAAGTTATTATCGCACCATTACTCAACAGCTCCATTTTTATCGCCACGATCCCTGGGTGTGGGAAAAGAGGGCTAAAATATATGTGTATCGCAATAAGCAAGAATATCTGGAGAAAACTAAACAGCCTTCCTGGTCGGCAGGCTACGCCATACCTGTAAAAAAAGAAATATATACTTATGCTGGTTCTTTTGGCATATTTAAAGGTATCCTGGCGCACGAAATGACCCATCTCATTCTTCACGAGTATATAGGATTTGGGCATACTATTCCTCTCTGGTTGGATGAAGGAGTAGCAATGTATATTCAATATAAAACAATGGGTTTACTTGAGAGGATTGTTACGGAGCGTATTAAACCACTTCTGCATAGTAAAGACTATATACCGTTGGAAGAACTGCTTTCTATTGCCATATCTGATTTAGACAAGAAGCAGCCGCTTCCTACGGGTGAGTTGAGCCATTATAGCTATGTAGATAAATTTTATTTAGAATCTTTGAGCGTCGTATATTTTCTTCTTAAGCAGTATAGCAATTATAATTTTGTAAATCTTTGCCGGGATTTGAGAGATGGTAGAGAATTCTCATCTGCTTTTAGCCGTCACTATTATACTATCAGAAATTTGCATTATTTTGAGAAGCGTTGGAAGGAATTTTATTCCTCATAATGAGAGGCTTTTTATTCACAGAAATATATTAAAACGATGCAGCATAAGATTGCTTTTTGCCGCCAATATTTAAAGAGGGCGAAGAATATTTATCTAGTTGGTATAGGGGGAATAGGCATGAGCGGTCTGGCTTATCTTTTAAAAGATAAGGGATATAAAGTCAGCGGTTCTGATATTGTCTTTAGCCCCCTCCTGGCCCATCTGGAAAAGAAAGGCATCGCGGTATATTTAGGTCATAAATCTCAGCGGGTAAAGGGAAAAGACTTACTTTGTTATTCTTCCGCTATAAAGGAAGATAATCCTGAGCTTAAGAGAGCAAGAAAATTGGGCATTCCCCTGGTATCGCGAGGACTGCTTCTGGCTTGTTTAGCTCAGGAGGAAAAAGTTATAGCTATAGCAGGCAGCCATGGCAAAACTACTACTACAGCTTTGACCGGGTTTTTGTTAAGGAAAATGGGCTTAAGATGTTCGACTTTCTTAGGAGGAATGTTACAAGGACATACGGTTTCTGCAGAGTGGGGAAGGGAAGTCTTTGTCATTGAGACGGATGAAAGTGACGGGAGTTTCAATTTTATTCGCCCCTTCTATTCTCTTATAACTAATATTGATAGGGAGCATTTGAATTTCTATCAGAATAATTGGGGCAAGCTTAAGGGGGCTTTTAGAAGGTTTGCAGAGCAAACTACAGGAAAGGTTATTGGCTGTGCCGATGATGAGGCTGTATTTGATATATTGTCTTGGCTCCCCAGTGGCAGGAGCGTTAGTTACGGAATAAGAAAGGGTGATTTTCGGGCTTGTCACATAACTTTTTCTTCTTTTTCTACGCGTTTTGATCTGTGTTTCTATGATAAGAAACTTCTGCGATGGGAGATTCCTTTGGCGGGAAGACACAATGTTTTAAATAGTTTGGCTGCTATTGCTGCTATCGTGAGCTTTCGTCTGGAAGGAAAACTTGCAGGAAGAGAGAAGGAAATTGAAGTTATTTGTCTGCGTTTAAAAGAAGATATTAAGTATTTTCCCGGTGTGAAGAGGAGACTGGAAATATTAGGCAAAAAAAAGAGTGTTATTTTTATCAGTGACTATGCGCATCATCCTTCAGAAATAAAGGCAGTGATTAGAACGGTAAAATCTATTAAGTCATCACGATTAGTAGTTGTATTTCAACCTCATCGGCCCTCACGCTTAAAAAGTTTAATTTCTGAATTTGCTGATGCTTTTTATGGCAGCGATTTGCTTATTGTAACTGATATTTATTTAGCCTCTGAGAAACCTGAGAAAAATATAAATGCGGCGCTCCTTATAGAAAATTTGCGTCACCCTTCTCCTAAAAATATAATTTATCTTCCTCAGAATAAACTTATGAGTCATCTTAGCTCTTTCTTTAACAAAGGAGATATTGTTTTGGCTTTAGGAGCAGGCAATATTGACAGTATAATCAGGTCTGTTTATAGACAATTTTAATATGCTGAGAGAGATAAAGAAATACACCGAGAGGTTAGGCTGGTGGCAGGCTGCGGCGGTGATGCGGGATTTTACTACTATAAAAATAGGCGGGAGAGTAAAACTTTTTTTCCCTCGCGGACTAGAGGAATTAACAAAAACTATTAGTTTATTTAATAAAGAGGGCTTAAAGTATCGTATTTTGGGTAATGGCTCTAACCTGCTGGTAAGCGATAGGGGTATTAAAGACATAATCATCAAGTTAAAAGGAGCTGATTTCGAATATATAAGAAAAGAGAAAAACAATCTTGTTGCTGTAGGCAGTGGTTTAAGCTTGCAGAAGCTGTTGCGCTTTTGCCAGGAAGAGTCTTTAGGCGGTTTAGAGTTTTTGGTAGGGGTTCCCGCTACTTTAGGAGGGGCTATCAAAAATAATGCCGGCGCCTTAGGAAAAGAAATTATGGATTTTGTCACTTCTTTAACTGTTCTAAAAAGAAGTGGTAAGCTGGTAAAATTAGAAAGTAAACATGTAAGATATTCTTATCGTTATCTGCCGTTGAAAAAATCAGATATTATTGTAGGTGCGGTACTGAGGTTGAGAAAGACGAGGCGGAAATATATACGAAAGAGGTTAGATTTTAATCGTGCCTATCGCCGGCGTACGCAGGAGATAAGACTTGCTTCAGCGGGATGTGTCTTTGCCAATCCTTCTCTTTCACTGCCGGCAGGATTATTAATTGAAGCTGCGGGGCTTAAAGGATTCAGGAAAAATAAGGCTGCTGTATCTTGCCGCCATGCAAATTTTATTGTAAATCTGGGAGGAGCTTCTTTTAAAGATGTATTCTATCTGATAAAATACATAGAGAAAAATATTAGGGACACTTTTGGTATAACTCTAGAGAGAGAAATAGAAATATGGCCATAGATAGAAAGACGGTGAAGGTTATGGTTCTAAAAGGGGGTATTTCTCCGGAAAGAGAGATATCTCTTCTTTCTGGTACTAATGTGGAGAGAGCTCTGGCAGAGAAAGGATATGGGGTATCAGGATTTGATGTAACTTCACCTCAAGCGGATAAAATAATAAACTTTATTAAAGAAGAAGGTGGGGAGGTAGTTTTTATTGCTTTGCATGGTGAGTTTGGAGAGGATGGTCAGCTTCAAGAGATATTAGAAGAGAATAATATTGTCTTTACAGGATCTTCGCCGGAAGCTTCCTTCCTCTCTATGGATAAGTTGAGAAGCAAGCGCGTATTTGAAACAGCCGGATTAAAAGTTCCTCCCACGTGGAGTGAAGCAGAGGCATCAGAGATTGACGAAAGTCACTTTCCTCTTATAGTTAAGCCGCATTTTGCTGGTTCCAGTATTGGCGTAACCAAAGTCAAAAGCAGGGAGTCTTTAAAAGAGGCGATACACAAAGCTAAAGATATTTCTTCTCAAGTTATTATTGAGAAATTTATAGAAGGTCGAGAAATTAGTGTGGGTATATTGGGAAAAGAAGTTTTGCCGGTGGTAGAAATAGTCCCTCAGAATGACTATTACGATTTTAGTTGTAAATATGAAGAAGGAATGAGTAGATTTGTCGTGCCGGCTACTTTACCTTCTGGTGTTTACAAAAAAGCCCAATCTATTGCTTGGCAAAGTTTTACTGCTTTGGGATGTCGTCATTTGGGACGCATAGATATGATAGTAGATGCTGAAGAGGATATATATGTATTGGAAGTTAATTCTATCCCCGGCTTAACCGCCCATAGTCTTTTGCCATTGGCGGCAAAGAGCGCAGGGATTAGTTTTGGCGATTTGTGCGAAAAAATAGTAGAATTGGCTCTAGGGAATGAGATTAAGTAAAAAACAAATATATCGCCGGCGGTTTAAAAAGGTAATCCTAATCTTTTTTTTGTTTCTCATCTTCTATTTGTTTTTAATCAAAGCCAAAGAAATAATCATAAAGTCTGGCATATTTACTTTAAGAAAAGTTTATGCTAATGCTTCCTTAGAAGACTTGGTCTTCTTGAAAAATAAATTTTTAGGAAAGTCAATCTTTCTTGCTGATCTTTCTTATATGGCCAGATATATTTCTGCTCACCATCCAGAATTTGAAAAAGTAAAAGTAAAGAGACGTTTTCCTGATAGAGTAATTATTGAAATTGTCCCTAAGAAACCATATGCACAATGCAAGATAGGCTCATTCTATTATTTGATAGATAGAGAAGGAGTAATTATTAGCCAGCCGCATTCTTTGCCTTACGGAGATGGAATTATTATTTATGCTGGTTACAAAAGGCCGGAAGAGATAAAAATAGGGAAAAGGCTTAATCTGGACAACTTTAAGCCTATAAAGGAATTAATTGATTATTTGAAAGCAGATAAGTTTTTTTCTCGGCATTCTGTAGAATCAATACATGGTTATACTCTAAATGATATTTGGTTTGATTTGGATGGAATTAAGGTTAAAATAGGAAATTCAGACTATAGGAGGCGTTTGAGGATTCTTAAGCAGATTATTATTCCCCGTTTTCGTACTGACTGGCAAAAGATTAGTTATATAGATTTGAGATTTAAAGACCCTGTAGTAGGATACCGGCGATGAAGGATGTGAATTGTGCCTTAGAGATAAACAGTAGTTCTTATAGCATAGTAATTGTGGAGACAGGGCGAAAGGTATTGGCAGTTAAAAGAGCAAGCTTTAATTTTGATATTAGCAGTTTAAGTCTTGTGGACGAGGTTCTGCTTAACTATTTGCGCCAAATGATGAAAGAATTGAAGCAGGAGTATGAGTTCAGAATAAAAAATTTGAACGTATGTTTGTCCTCTTATCACGTTGATATTGTTCCCGCTTCAGCAGAAATTATTCTTCATCCTTACCATCAGCGGGACGTAAGAAAAAAAGACATTGAAAATCTAATAGAGCAATCACGGCTCTTGCGGATTGATTGGGACAGGAGCGTTCTCCATTCCCTGCCTCTGGAGTTCTATTTAGACGACAGAAGATTTCTGGAAGCTCCCATAGGTGTTTACGGGCGAAAGTTCAGAACTAAGAGTATTTTTTGTATAGTTAATAGAAATATTATGGAGGAGATTGAGACTCTAGCTGATAGGTTATCTTTAGAGTTAGGAAAAGTGGTATTTTATCCTTTAGCTCTTATGTCTATTTTTGTTCTTCCAGATTCAGAAGGTGATTTTCTTCTTGTCCGCATGAGACGTTATCGTACTGATATGGCGGTTTTTATAGAGAAGTCGTTGGTTTATGCTGGCTATATCCCCATAGGAGGTGAGTATATAGATAGAGAGCTAGCGGAAGGACTAGGTATTCCTATGTCTTTGGCAGAAGAGATAAAAATAGAATATGGTGCTCTAACTGCAGAGGACCTGGAAGACGGGAGGGAAGTAATTGTTAAAAAAGTTTCTTCTTACCGGAAAATAAAGCGTTCTCGGCTTAATCAGATTTTGCTGGCTTCTTTTCGTAATATTTTAGGGAGTATTAAATCTAATATTCCTGATGAATTTCGCAGCCGTCTCTCTAAGGTAATTTTTGTCGGGAGTAGTATTTCTTTGAAAGGTTTAGCTAATGTGGTTGAGAATGAACTTGAGCTTTCTTGGCAGCCTGTTTCTTTGTTAAGAGAAGATTATCAGAAACTGCCTCCTTCTTTTTGGGGAGGAATCGGGAGTTTTTATTTTAATAATTCAGATTTCAACCGTCAAAAAATAGCGACTGGTTTAAATTTTTGGCAGAAGATTGTGAATATGTGGGATAATTATTTTTAATTATGATTGAAAAGATTGCTACACCAGAAATAGAGAAATTAATTGATGCCAGGAGGTGGAATGAGATTAAAGAGGCTCTTAGCCATCTTTATCCTGAGGATATTTCGGCGATTATTTCTGAGCTGGGTTCGGCTTCTTCTAAATGGCTGGTTTTTCGCCTTACCCCTGCAGACAAGAATATAGCTGTTTTTGAGAATCTCTCCGCAGAAGAGCAAAAAAAGATTATAAAGAGCCTTTCCGATGACAATCTGCGTCGCCTTCTGAATGAAATGGCACCAGATGAGAGGACGGAATTATTTGAAGATATGCCTTCCGAGATAGTCAAAAAGATGATTCAGTACCTTAATCCGGAGGAAAGAAAAATAGCCATTGCTCTTTTAGGTTATCCGGAAGATTCTGTGGGGCGCCTGGTTACACCTGATTTTGTCCAGCTCTACGAAAACATGAGCGTTAAGGAAGCCCTGGAGCATATTAGAAAAGTAGGTATAGATAAAGAAACTATTTATTATTGTTATGTTCTGGATAGCCAAAAGAGGCTTATCGGAATAGTGCCCCTGAAGTCTATAGTTCTATCTTCACCACAGAAGCGTATTGGCGAAATTATGAATACGGATGTAATTAAAGTGAATGCTTATACTGACCGGGAAGAAGCGGCAAAAATATTCAAACGTTATGATCTCTTAGCTTTGCCGGTGGTAGATAAAGAAGATATACTTTTGGGAATTGTAACCTTTGATGATTTTGTTGACGTTTTAGAGGAAGAGGCTACCGAAGACTTTGAAAAGATTGCTGCAGTGGTGCCGGTAGAGAAATCCTATATTGAAGCAAATTTCTTTGAAGTCATCTGGAAGAGAAGTTTCTGGCTGGTTATTCTTCTTGCCGCTGAGTCATTGTCAGGTTTTGTGCTCCAGAATTACGAGAGCGTAATTCAGAAATTAGTAGCCCTTACTTTTTTTCTTCCTATTCTGGTAGATACAGGTGGTAACGCGGGAACTCAATCAGCTACTATTATTATTCGTTCTCTAGCCACAGGAGAATTGCGGTTTAAGGATTTTTTTCGCGTGGTTTTTAGAGAGGCAGCCGTAGGTATATTTATCGGCTTGATTCTAGCTATATTCGGGCTAATTCGCGCTTTCCTGCAGAAAGGGAACTGGTTGTTAAGTTTAAGTGTAGGAATTTCTATTGGGCTTACGGTTTTTTTAGCTGTCACGATTGGGGCAGTGTTGCCTTTGATATTTAAACGGCTAAAACTAGACCCTGCCTTTATGTCCGGTCCGCTGATTACTACAATTGTTGATGTAATTGGTATTGCGGTATATTTTGAGATTGCCCAGTTTTTTCTTAATTTGAAATAGGTTATGAAGAAAAGAAGCTTTTATCTTTTTCTTGTTACCACACTACTGCTTATGGCCGGTTGCGCTACAACTTCTTATTATCAGACTAAGAAAGAAAAAGGATATATCGAATTGGGACAGCTGCAACACAATTATGGATTTATTTTTACTTCGGTTCCCTTCTCCGATAAGTTTATTTTAGAAAACAAAACTCAACGCCTTATTTTTAAAGACAGATTTGATTATGTTTTGATCAATGGCAAACCGTATTATTTAAAGCAAGAGGTGATATATCGCGACGGCCATTTGTTTATACCTTCCTCTTTACTTAATTATTTGAGAAAAGCTGGAAAGGAGAAGACGCAGGGTATAGGAGTTATCCCTATAGAAATAAAAACCGTAGTAATTGACCCTGGCCATGGAGGCAGAGACCCGGGGGCAATCTCTCCCTGGGGCTTACGGGAGAAGGAGGTTAATCTTTCTATAGCTAAATATTTATATCACGCTTTAAAAAATAGAGGAATAAAAGTTTACCTTACTCGTTATAGTGATTATTTTGTTTCTTTAAGACAGCGAGTTCTTTTTGCCCGCAAGAAGAATGCTGATCTATTTATTAGCATCCATGCTAATTCTTGCCCCTCTAAGCGTGTTCGCGGCCTAACGGTGTATTATCTAGCCGACCGCTTTACGGATAAGCAAGCAAGGATATTGGCCACGGCAGAGAATATGTGTCAGCGGAAAGGAATAAGCTTTTCTTCCGATATAAAAAGGATAATTGGAGAGCTTATAAATACTGAAAACAAGCGGGAAACAGCAGAAATTGCCGATATAGTTCTTCAGCAGGCGAAGCGGTTTGGCATTCGTACCCGCGGAAAAATCGGCGCCCCTTTTTATGTACTTAAATATAATCTCTGTCCGGCCATACTGGTTGAAACAGGTTATCTTACCAATCGCGGTGAGGAGAGAATGTTAAGAAGCAAACTTTATCGACAGCAGATAGCTAATGTACTGGCTGCGGCTATTTTACAGCTGCGAGAGTTTTATAGTGGCAGGAAACTGGTTAGAAATGAAAAATAGGAAAGCTAATTTGCCTGTAGGAATATTTGACTCGGGGCTGGGAGGATTAACGGTATTGGCTGAGGCAATAAAAGCTTTGCCGCAAGAGGATTTTGTCTACTTAGGAGATACAGCCCACCTTCCTTACGGCACTAAGTCAAAGGAGGTAATAATTAAACTAGCTATTAACAATATTCTTTTTCTCTTAAGGCAAAAAGTAAAATTTGTCATTGTCGCCTGTAATACTACTTCTGCTGTGGCTTTACCTTATATTCAGAGCTATTTTAATGTTCCTCTCTTAGGCGTAGTAGAAGCAGGAGTGAAAGCTGCCGCGAATAGTTCTTTGAACCCTATGGGAGTAATTGGGACACCGGCAACTATAGCCAGCAGGGCTTATCAAAACGCTCTCCAGCGAGCAAATCAAAAACTTAAAGTATATTCTACCGCTTGTCCTTTATTTGTTCCTCTGGCCGAAGAAGGCCTTCACCATAGTCCTTTAGCTGAAGCAGCAGCAGAGTTGTATTTAGGAAAATATCGCGGTAAAATTAATGGTTTAATTTTAGGGTGCACGCATTATCCTTTATTGAAGAAAGTAATTAGTAATACCTTGCCTCAGGTGCGGCTATTTGATTCTTCTGTAGAAGTGGTTCGCCTCTTAAGAAGGGAAATGACTGAGCAAAGATTACTAAAAGGCGGTAAGCAAAGAGGCAAGATAACAATTTTTCTTACTGATAATGCACCTTATTTTTCTCGGCTGGCTTATGAGATTATCAAAAGGAGAATTAAACCTTTGATTGTTAATAATGTTTGAGTTGAGTGTTACCGCTTCTTTTAGTGCGGCGCATTTTTTGCGGGATTATAAAGGTAAATGCGAAAATCTGCATGGCCACAATTGGAAAGTGGAAGCAGCCGTAAGGGGGGATAATATAGATAAAAGCGGCCTGCTAATTGATTTTAAAAAACTAAAGGAATATCTTAACCGGATATTGGGAGAGCTTGACCATCAGCATCTTAACGAACTGGGAGCTTTCGGTGAGGTTAATCCTTCCTCTGAGAATATCGCTGTTTTTATTTACCGTCGTCTTAAGATACTTCTGGCGGGAGAGAAGGTAGATTTGGTTTATATAAAAGTATGGGAACAAGATAATTCTGCTGTCTTATACCGGGAGGGGAACTAATTAATGAAAAAAAGCACAGGTAGCAGCCCTAAAGCAGTGGTTCTACTTTCAGGAGGCATAGATTCAAGTGTAACTTTGTATTTAGCTATACGGCAATATGGATACAGGTGTGTTGCGCTTATATTCGACTATAATCAACGCCACCGGCGAGAATTAATTTCAGCCAAAAAGATAGCAAAGTTGAGCAAAGTTCCTTATTATGTAATGAAGATTTCTTTTCCCTGGGGAGGTTCAGCCTTAACTGATGAAAGGATTAAAGTGCCCCATAAGAAAAAATTGTCGGGCTCGCACCAGATTCCTATTACTTATGTCCCGGCCCGCAACATCATATTTTTAAGTTTTGCTTTTTCTCTGGCGGAGGTAGCAGGGGCAGATAAGATTTTTATCGGAGCGCATACGGAAGACTATTCTGGCTATCCCGATTGCCGTCCTGAGTTCTTAAGAAGTTTTCAGAAAAGCTGTAATTTGGGTATGAAGAGGAAAAACATAGAAGTGGTAGCTCCCTTGATTGGCCTGAACAAGGCGGAAATAATAAAAAAAGGCGGAGAGCTGGGTGTGCCTTTTGAATATACCTGGTCTTGTTACCAGGGAGGAGAAAGGCCCTGTCTGCATTGTGACAGTTGTCTTTACCGCCAGCGGGGGTTTAAAGAAGCGGGTAGGGAAGACCCTCTGCTTAAGAAGGATAGAGGAGCAAGAAGGAGATGAAGGCTAATATTTCGGAGATATTCAGCAGTATCCAGGGGGAGGGGATTTTTCGCGGCCAACCTCAGGTATTTATAAGATTTTCTGGTTGCAATCTAAAATGTTCCTTTTGCGACACTGATACTTCTCTTTATCGTGAAATGAGTCTTCAGGAGGTTCTTACGGCTCTGGATACTTTCCCTCGCACTTTAGATTCTGTTGCTCTTACGGGAGGTGAACCTCTGCTTTGGGCATCTTTTATTAAGGAGCTGGCGCCTCATCTTAAGGAAAGAAATTTTTCTTTATATTTGGAGACTAATGGCACTCTGCCGCAGTCTTTAGAGAGCGTGATTGATTTTATAGATGTCGTTGCTATGGATATAAAATTGCCTTCTTCTACCGGCCTGCGCCCTTTCTGGCAGGAGCATGAGGAATTTTTAAGTGTAGCGGGAGAGAAAAAAGTTTTTGCCAAATGTGTGATTACTGCTTCTACTGAAACAGAAGATGTAATTAAGGCCTCTTGTCTAATTAGAAAACTGTCTTCTTCTATAACCTTAGTACTTCAGCCCCAGTATTCGCAAGAAGGAGTGCTTTGGCCGAAACTGGAGAGTCTTCGGCACCAGGCAAAGGAGGTTTTAGAGGATGTGAGAATAATTACCCAGCTTCATAAAGCAATAGGAGTGAGATGATGAAGGAGAAAGTAAGAAAGAAGCTGGAGACTGCGGTACAAAAAGCCAATATTTCTTTAAGAGAAGATGTTTTTAGTCTGATTAAGTCTGCTTACCGGCGGGAAAAAAGCCCAAGGGGCAAAAAGGCTTTAGGCTGGATTATGGAAAATGCCTTTGTGGCAAAGAAAAGAAAACTTCCTCTTTGTCAGGACACAGGTCTTCCTATAGTTGTGGTAGAGTTAGGCAGAGGAGCAGTAGTAGAGGCTGGGTTTATTCAAGAGGTGAAGAGAGTAGTAGAGATAGCTTATGGTGAGAATTTTTTTCGTCCCTCTTTAGTTGATCCCCTTAAAAGAAGGCCCGCTTCTTATGGGCCGGTTTTAGTCCATATTGAGCTTAACCTTAAAATAAGAGACGTGAAACTGACGGTTTTGCCTAAGGGGTTTGGCAGTGAAAACAAAACCAGGCTTAAAATGTTTAATCCTACGGCATCAAAAGAGGCTATAGAAGAATTCGTAATAGAATCTGTCCAGCGTGCTGGTCCAGAGGCTTGTCCTCCCTTTGTAGTGGGTATAGGCATAGGCGGGACATCAGAGCGGGCTCTGTTTCTGGCTAAATATGCTTTACTGGATGATTTGAGAAAAAATGCGGCCAACAAAACTATAACTGCCTGGCAGAGGAAGATTCTCAAGAAGATAAATGCCTTAAACATAGGCCCTATGGGGCTGGGAGGAAAAACTTCTGCTTTGGCCGTAAAGATAAAGACTGCTCCTACTCATATTGCCGGCTTGCCAGTAGGGGTTAATATAAGCTGCTGGGCCTTGAGGAGCAGTTCTTTTACTGTTTCGGGAAGAGAAATATGAAGAAAATAAAAGGGATTTTAGATATAAAGATACGTTCTAAATTGAAAGCAGGCGAGGAAGTCTTATTCTCGGGAGAGTTTTATACCGCTCGCGACCAGGCGCACAAAATTATGGGAGAAAGAATCAGAACAGGTAGAAAACTACCTTTTGAGCTTAAAGATACCATAATTTATTATTGCGGCCCCACTCCTTCTCCTCCCGGTCAGACAATCGGCGCCTGCGGGCCTACTACTTCTCTGCGTATGGATGATTTTACCGAGATTCTTCTTAAGCAAGGAGTAGTGGCTACTGTGGGTAAGGGGCGGCGGTCTGAAAAAGTAAGAAGGGCCATAAAAAGATATAAAGCGGTATATTTTGCGGCTCCTTCGGGATGTGGTGCATTTCTGGCCACAAAAGTGTTAAAGAAAGAAATAGTAGCTTTTCCTCAGTTGGGACCAGAGGCTGTATACCGCCTGGAAGTGAGGGGTTTTCCTTTAATTGTGGCGATTGATGCGCAAGGCAGAAGCATATATTAATTAAAAGAGCATAATAAAAGGGAAGGAGAATATGGTGAGAAATGACGGCCGGGAATATAACCAGATGAGAGAAATGAAGATTGAGAGAAATTACGTTAAACCTGCAGAGGGTTCCTGCCTTATCGAATTAGGGCAAACTAGACTTATTTGCACCGCTACCGTAGAGGAAGGGGTACCCCAGTTTTTGAAAGGAAAGGGGACAGGGTGGGTAAGAGCGGAATATGGTATGCTTCCTCGTTCTACTCTCACGCGCAACCAGAGAGATAAACTTTCCGGACGCCGCTTTGAAATCCAGAGGCTTATTGGACGCTCTTTGCGGGCGGGAGTGGAGCTGGAAAAATTGGGGGAGCGTACTATCTGGATAGACTGCGATGTAATTCAAGCCGATGGAGGTACGCGTACCGCGGCTATTAACGGCGGATTTATAGCTTTGGTAGATTGCTTAGTTGGTCTAAAGAAGAAAGGGGTACTCAAAGAAGTACCTATAAAGAGCTATCTGGGGGCTATAAGCGTGGGGATCTGGAAAAAGAACCTGGTGCTGGATTTGAATTACCTGGAAGATTCTAAAGCCGAGGTAGATATGAATGTGGTGATGAATTCTCAGAAAGAACTTGTAGAAATACAGGCGACCGCAGAAGAGAGTTCTTTCTCTCCTCAAATTATGTTGCAGATGGTTGACTTAGCTCAAGGAGCTATTGAAAGAATAATAGAGAAAGAGAAGGAGTTTTTCCGGGACGAAATATTTTTTTGATTTATGTTTAGTCTGATTATTGCTACACGCAACCAGGATAAAATGAAAGAAATCAGAGCTATACTTAAAGGCCTAAATATAAAACTTTACAGTCTTTTGGACTTTGACGAAAAGATAAAAATAGAAGAAAATGGTTCAAGCTTTTGTCAGAATGCTTCTTTGAAAGCGGAGAAAGCTTCAAAAATATTAGCAGGCTTCTGTCTGGGGGAGGATTCGGGATTATCAGTTGATTATCTAGGCGGGCGTCCCGGTATTTACTCTGCCCGTTTCGCAGGAGAAAATTGTACCTACAGCGAAAACAATCAGAGACTGCTTAAAGAGCTGGCGGGCGTGCCGGCTTATAAGAGAAGGGCTAAATTTACTACCTGCCTTGCTTTGGCTAAGGACGGTAAGACGATAGAACTGTTTGAGGGCAGCATCAGGGGAATGATAGCTTTTATGCCGCGGGGAAACTTCGGCTTTGGTTATGATCCTCTTTTCTATCTGCCGCGCTATAAAAAAACTATGGCCGAACTAAAGCCGGAAATAAAAAATAAAATCAGTCATCGTTACCGTGCTCTTTTGAAATTCAGGAATTATCTTAAGAAAAACTTGCGCAAGTTGCAGGAAGATATAGATTCGTAGTAAGACTATTTACATAAAGCCGGGAAGTGGCGCAGTTTGGATTAGCGCACTTGGTTTGGGACCAAGGGGTCGTGGGTTCAAATCCCACCTTCCCGACCAATTTTGTCCACCCGCCGGGTGGACATTTTTGTGGTAGCAGAAGAAATGTCTAAAATAAAAGCCATAGTTCTGTTCTCCGGCGGCCTGGACAGTATTCTGGCGGCAAAAATAGCTCTCCTGCAGGGTTGGGAAGTGAGGGGGCTGTTTTTAGACAGCGTTTTTTACCAGGAAAGGGTAAGGAAGGATGCGTATAAAGCCGCAGAAACTCTGGGGCTTGGTTTAGAAATAATTGATATCTCGCCTCTGCAATATGAAGCGGTTAAAAATCCCCGCTTTGGCTGGGGAAGAAATCTTAACCCCTGCCTTGACTGCCGTATAATAATGTTCAGAAAAGCCAAACAATATTTAGAGAAAGAAAAAGGAGACATATTAGTGAGTGGAGAGGTAGCAGGAGAGAGGCCTTTTTCACAGCGGCGGCAGTCAATGCGCCAGATTGAAAAGGCGGCAGGGATAGAGGGGATTTTGTTACGCCCCCTTTCTCATAGCTGTTCTTCTTTGCCTTTAGAGAAAGTAAAATCTTCTCTTAATAGAGAACTGCTTTTTGATATTAAAGGACGCAGCCGCAGTAAACAAATGGAGCTGGCAAAAAAATGGGCTATTTTTAATTACCCCTCTCCGGCAGGGGGATGCCTGCTTACGGATGCTCAGTTTTGCCGCCGCTTAAAGGATTATCTGGCCAGATATTCTGACTTTGATATAAATATTCTGAAATTGCTAAAATTAGGCCGCCATTTTTCTCTCTCTTCTGAGACCAAGTTGATAGTGGGGCGCCATAAAGAAGATAATGCCGCCATAAAAGAGTTAGCCAGAGATACTTACCTGCAATTTTTCCCTCTTTCCTGCCGCGGCCCTTTTGCTGTAGGTATAGGCAGATTTGAGGAAGAAAATTTACACCTGGCGCTGAGGATTGTGGCCCGCTATACAGATAAAGAAGCAGTTAGTGTAGAAGTGGTAGTAGTAAGGCCACAGGGGCGTTTTTCCTACCGCGTTTCTCCTTTAGAGGATGAAGTTATTTGCCGATTGAGGATTTAGTTATTTTGTGATAAAATTACTTTTAGCTTCTTATCTGCGCCTGTAGCTCAATTGGATAGAGCGTTTGGCTACGAACCAAAAGGCTGGGTGTTCGACTCACCCCAGGCGCACTTCTTTGTTTCTGAACCTATACGCCTGCTTCATTCCTTCTTGCCTGATACTCTTACTGGGTTGACAATGAGCCGTATTTTTTCTTCTTTAGTATTTTCTTTTAGGCGAATGTCAGAAGGGACAGCGTCCCTATGAAGGCCGAGCTTATTTGGCGCGGTGCGCTCTCGGCTAGGAGGCCATATTAAGCATAACTTTCTTTAGATTTGTCTGTGTTTCTGGAGTTAAAAATTGTCTTTTTCATTGCTTAGATTAATACTAATTAGATATAATTTAGCGGCTTTTCCTTGAAAAAGCACTAAAAAATATGTTATGCTTATAATGACCGAGTTATAAATTATGGCAGAAAGAAGAAAACATAAAAGAGTCACTTTTAAAGCAGAGGGCTTTTGTACTTTAGAAAGAGGCAAGGCAAAATTTGTTATTATTACGCGTGATATTTCGCCCCAAGGATTAGGTTTTACTGTGTTTTCAAAGATAGAGGAAGGAGAAGACATTGATATAGAGATTCCGGTAAGGATAGAACTGAGTCTTGATAAAAAGGTACTTAAGTTGAAAGGAACGCTTGTTTGGAGAAAACGCCTCTCTTTAATTAGAAGATTTAAAGCCGGTGCCTTTATAAAAGAGATAGAGCCAGAAAGTAAAAGCTATATAGAAAAATATTGTAATAGCCATTTGTCTCTTTCCCGCCCTGTAGTATAATTAAATGTGTTTTGGCGCGTTATATTCGTGTTATCTTTAGGGTTATAGAGTTTATTTTGCTGGGAGGAGTAGTATTTTTTCTGGCGCGAGAAATATTTTTTCCTTCTCCTTCTCGTCCTCCTTATCCTGCTTATATTCTTGCTAATAAAAATCAGATAATATTTGAAGGTAGAATAAATTTCCCTTTTCAGGATGTGCTTAATTTAGTCAGTTTTGATGTGCGTAATTGGTGCAGCCGGCTGGGGATTTGGCCTCCCGAGGCATTCCAGGAGGTATTAGACAAAGATTCAGCAATACTGACAGGGGTGAAATTGGAAGCTATTCAACAGTTAATCCTTGAGAGAAAAATAGAATGGTGGCGCCACCCTTTTCCCGGACGTATAGTTATCGAATGCGGCAGGAAGAAACTGCCGCTTACAAGTATAAGGAAAGACGCCAGTTTAGAAGAGATTATGTTTTTAGGCCTTGGTTTGGGAGAGTATCTTAAATTATTTCGCCCTTCGCCTCATCAGCTTGCCTCTCCTGCGGCATTCTTAAAGAATTCTCTTGGGCTTGCAGCGCAAGGAGGAGGGCTTAAAAAATTTTTATCCCATTGCCATAAAGTAAAAGTAATTATTGAATATAATGAGAAGAATTAGAATCTATCTTTATAGCTTAATATTAGCTTTGCTTATTATCTATTTCCAGAAGAGCTGGCTTATAGATGTTGGAAACCATAGCTTTTCTAATGTTTATTCTTTTAATTTCTCCGGCATTTTTTTCTTCTCCTTGATAGCAGGAGTTACTTTTGGATTATTAGGGTGTCCCGGATGTAGTTTAGGGGTGTTTTTTGGTTCTTGCCTGCCGGGCAGCAGGAGGAGAGATATTATTCTGCGTAATGCTATTTTTCATATAGTAAGGCTCATATCTATTTTCGTTTTTACTTTTGGCCTCAGTATAGCTTTTGGGTGGGCGAAAAGAGCTTCTTACTATTTTACACTTCTGGGTTCAGGTATTATAATGATTTATTTAGGGATAAGGCTTATGTTACAAAACAGCAAAAAATGTTTAAATACGAGAAGAAAAAACAACTTTATTTATGCGGTATGGGGAATATTATGGGGAAGTATGTGCGGTATGGAAGCAGTAGGATTCTTGATGCCTTTATGGTTTTATGATACAGCGTGGTCTGAAAGGGTCCTTTCTTTAATCATTTTTTCTCTCGCGGCGGTGGGGGTTCCTATTTTAGTTGTGATTATTCTGGTGTATCTGCGGTATAACATATTGAATGTTATAGGTAAGGAAGGGGAAAATATATTTAAATTTACAGCTGCTTTTTATCTTCTAATTGTGGGTATTTTGTTTTTGAAAGGAGTTATTCCTAATGGCTAAAAAAATATTTTTTATAGGGATATTTTTATTACTGAGTGTTTCTCTTTATCCCTCTCGGCTTCCTCTCCATAAGGCAATGTGGCAGAAGCAGCTTGCAGGAGGAATGGTGCAATGCCAATTGTGTCCTTACCATTGTATTCTCAAAGAAGGCCAGCGGGGCCAGTGTGGTGTAAGAAAGAATATAGGAGGAGTGCTTTATACTCTCAGCTACGGAAGAGTTGCTTCCTACAATATTGACCCCATAGAGAAAAAACCGGTTTTTCATATGTTACCGGGAAGTTTCGCTTATTCTTTGGCTACGGGTGGGTGTAATCTTCATTGTAAATTCTGTCAGAATTGGCAAATTTCCCAGCGCCGTCCGGACGAGATTGATTATGTATATATGAAGCCTGAGGATATTGTAGCTGCCGCTAAAAAAAGCGGCTGTAAATCAATAGCCTATACCTATTCCGAGCCCATTATCTTTTATGAATTGATGTTGGAAACCGCAAAATTGGCTCATGCCGCCGGACTCTATAACATTATGGTTACTGCAGGCTTTATTGAAGAAAAGCCCCTCCGCCAACTTTGTAAGTATATTGATGCCGCCACCGTAGGTCTTAAAGCTTTTGACCAGGATTATTATTCTAAGATTGTAGGTGGTAGATTAGATGTTGTTCTGCGTACCTTGAAGATTATGAAAGAAGAAGGGGTATGGGTAGAAGTAGTAAATTTGGTTGTCCCTACTCTCAATGATAATATGGAAGAAATAAGAAAAATGTGCTTGTGGATAAAAGACAATCTGGGCCCAGAAACTCCCCTTCATTTTTTGAGGTTTTATCCTATGTACAAGCTAAAGAATCTGCCGCCTACGCCGGTGGAGACCTTAGAAAAAGCGCGCCAGGTAGCACTTAAGGCAGGGTTGAAGTTTGTTTATATAGGAAATGTTCCCGGACATCCGGCAGAAAATACGTATTGTCCTCATTGCGGTAAGGTGTTAATTGAAAGAGTAGGGTATGGTATATTAGCTAATAATCTACACCAGGGCCGCTGCCGCTTCTGTGGGCGTAAAATTCCTGGTATTTGGAAATAACTTTTCCTTGAAGCTGTTTTGTGGTAAAATCTTTAATCTTTGAGAGAAGGTAAAAAGAGAATAAATATTTAATGAAGAAAGATATAATTTTTTTATCCAGAAATAGAGAGCTTGTTTCTAAATGGCACCAGTTCTTTAGAAATTCTCCTTACAGACTAATTCATATTAGTTACCGGCGGCAGTTGAAATCTCAACCGCTAAGCAAAAGTTTGCTTATATTAGATTATAGTTTTTTTTCTTTCTCCAAGTTAAAATTAGCTAAATTTGTATCCAGCCTCCGCCACAAATATCCTTATCTTCCCATTATGGTTGTTTCTCATCTGAGAAAGATGAAACTACCTGCTTCTCTTTCTTCCCGCTATATCTTTTCTTGTCCTGTGGAGTCTCTTAACAGGAAAGAGGCAGAAAATATAGTTCGCAATCTAAATATGATTGCTGCTCTTTTAGAGGAAAAGAAAGAGAAAGAGAATGAACTGAAGAAGTTCAGGGAAAGAGAAAAGTCTCTTATGTTAATAGATCCTCTCACCGGGACTTATAATTACCATTATTTTCGCCGCCGTCTGGAGGAGGAGTTTAAAAGAGCAAAACGGTTTATCCATTCACTATATCTTGTACTTCTGGATATAGATTTTTTGGCAAGCATAAATGAAGAGATGGGAGAAGAGACGGGCGATAAAGTTATTCGCCAGTTAGCTGCTCTTTTACGAAATTCTTTGCGTCACAATGATATTCTATCTCATATAGAAGGGGGACGTTTCTCAATTATTCTGCCGGAACTTGATTTGGAAGAAGTACGTTTGGCCATCAAGAGGATATTCAATAAGATAGAACATACAGAATTTGGCGAGCGGAAACGTCCTCTGTCTTTGAAAGTAAGCATGGGAGTATCCGGTTTTCCTTATAAGAATGTTAACTCCGCTTCACAATTGTTTAAGACCGCCGCTATAGCTCTTGACTATTCCAAGAGCAAAGGAGGGGGAAGGGTGAATTTCTATTTTGATAAGATTGTTTACGTCAAAGAGAAGGAGCAGTTAGAAGAGTTGAAATCCCACCTTAAAACTCTAAACCGTCTCTTAAGCCAGAGTGTAATTGATATAGTCTATGGCTTTGCCAAGACTATAGAGGCTAAAGACAGATATACGGGAAATCATGTAGAAGAGACAGCAGCAATTGCTTTGCGTATTGGTAAAATGTTCAAACTTTCTCAGAAGGCCTTGGAGGATTTGTCGCATGCGGCGATATTACACGATTTAGGTAAAGTAGCCATAGATAAAAAGATTTTATTAAAAAAAGGGAAACTCACCCCCTCAGAATGGAAAATCATTAAGAAACATCCTGTTATTGGCAGTGAGATAATCAAGACCATTCATGCTTTAAGGGGAGCAGTGGCCGGTGTGCTCTATCATCATGAGAGATACGACGGCAATGGCTATCCGGAAAAACTAAGGGGAGAGGAGATTCCTTTAATTGCCAGAATAGTTGCTATAGCCGATACTTATCAGGCGTTAACTTCCGACCGTCCTTATCGTAAGGCTTTTTCTCATAAGGAAGCTATAGAGATAATCAAAAGGGAAAGCGGCGTCCATTTTGATCCCGAAATAGTGAAAGCTTTCTTAAAGGCTATAAAATTTAGAAATAAACCTCACAAATAAATAAGCAGGTCTGCTATGTCTCTTTTTTCCTCCCGGTATTTTATGTCCCAGGCGTTGAAGGAGGCAGAAAGAGCTTATGCGGAAGATGAAGTGCCGGTAGGGGCAATAGTAGTAAAGAATAAACGAATTATTGCCAGGGCTCATAATCAGGTAGAGAGGCTTAAGGACCCTACCGCGCATGCTGAGATTTTAGCTGTCACCCAGGCTGCCAGTTACCTTGGCAATAAATGGTTGAAGGGTTGTTGTCTTTATGTTACAATTGAGCCTTGTTTGATGTGTGCTTATGCTATGATACTGGCGAGGATAGAGGGATTGTTTTTTGCTGCGAGTGATGAAAAAACGGGAGCTTTCGGTTCTAAATTAGATATAACTAAAATAAAATTTAATCACTCCCTGAAAGTAAAGAAAGGTATTATGGCTGCAGAGGCTTCTTCTCTCATGAAAAGATTTTTCGAAAAAAAAAGAAAGCAGAAGAAAGGATTATTATGGGTGTAATTAGAGCCTTGAGAGAAAAAGCTAAACAGGCTCCCAAACGGATTGTGTTTCCTGAAATTAGAGACGAACGAGTAAAGGCGGCAATAGAAATTGTGCGCAGAGAAGGTATAGCTATTCCTGTTGTGCTCAGCCACGATAATATGGAGAAGGAAAAGCAGGAAGAATTTGCAACCTTCTATTACGAACTGCGCAAAAACAAATACAACAATTATGAAGAAGTAAGAGAGCTAATGGAGGATAAGCTTTATTACGCGGCGATGATGGTGAGATTTGGCTATGCTGACGGTTTTGTTGCTGGTGCCTCTTATACCACTTCTTCCGTAGCGCGGGCAGCAATTCAATGTTTGGAAATAGAGGAAGAATTCGGGCTTGTCTCCAGTTGTTTTCTTATGCAGATACCTGAATGCACATATGGTGAAGGAGGCGTGTTTATTTACGCTGACTGCGGTATTATTCCTTATCCTACTTCAGAACAGTTGGCACTTATTGCTGGTTCTGCAGCTAAATTTGCCCGGGATGTGCTGGAGATAGAACCTCGGGTGGCGCTGTTGAGTTTTTCTACTAAAGGTTCCGCCCAGGGACGGTGGATAGACAAGGTAAGAGAAGCTACTGAAATTGCCCGCGAAAAATTTCCCCATATTTTGATAGACGGAGAATTACAGGCTGATGCTGCTTTAGATATAGAAGTAGCCAAAAGAAAACTTCCTGCTTCTGGTGTGGCTGGAAGAGCTAATGTTTTGATTTTCCCCAATCTTGATGCCGGCAATATCTGTTACAAACTTACCCAGCGTTTAGCTAAAGCGCGCGCGGTGGGCCCGGTGATTCTGGGCTTGAAACAGCCCTGCAGCGATTTGTCGCGCGGTTGTAGTGTTGAAGATGTGGTTGATTGTGCTGCTACAACGGTAGTAAGGGCTCAGAGACTTAAGACGGGCAAAAATGAAAATATTAGTTCTTAATTGCGGCAGTTCTTCGGTAAAATATAAACTTTTTCGCTTTCCTCATCCCCGGTTGATTGAGAAGGGACTGATTGAGAAAATTGGCGAGAAAGACTCCTCCGTCCGCACTCACCATGAGGCCATTGAAAGAGTATTTTCCGATATAAAAGAAGCCGGTTTTATTAAGAGTTTTAAAGAGATAGAGATAATTGGCCATCGGGTGGTACACGGAGGAGAAAAATTTAAAGACCCTGTAGTTATAAACAGAGGAGTAATTAAAGAAATTAGGAAGAATATAAAACTTGCCCCTTTGCATAATCCGGCTAACCTGGAGGGGATTATAGCTTGTGGGAAAATTCTGCCTTCTGCCCGCCAGGTTGCTGTCTTTGATACTGCTTTTCATCAGACGATACCGCCTTTTGCTTATATTTATGCTTTGCCACTTGAATTGTATAAGAAGTATAAAATCAGAAGGTATGGTTTTCATGGTACCTCGCATCATTATGTAGCGCACGAAGCGGCAAAACTTTTAGGCAAGCCCTTAAGAAAACTTAATTTAATAACCATCCATCTGGGAAATGGCTGCAGTATTTCGGCTATTAAAAAAGGAAAATGCATAGATACTTCTATGGGCTTTACGCCCCTGGAAGGTTTAGTTATGGGCACACGCTGCGGCAATATAGATACAGCCATAGTGTTTTATCTCCATCGTCAGTTAGGTATGTCTATAGAGAGCATAGATATTCTTCTAAATAAGAAAAGCGGCCTGCTGGGAGTATCCGGTCTTAGTAATGATTTTAGAAAGGTAAAGTCAGCCGCTGATAAAGGAAATAAAGAAGCTAGGCTGGCTTTAGATGTATTCGTCTATGCTTTAAAGAAATATATAGGTTCATATATTATGGTTTTGGGAAAGGTAGATGCAGTTATTTTTAC
>Ga0180301_10000631_pt1 | contig 27184 bp, 28 predicted proteins | sample GuaBasSediGuay16_FD_121797 | JGI IMG/M metagenome (GOLD analysis project Ga0180301, IMG submission 121797) | Subseafloor sediment microbial communities from Guaymas Basin, Gulf of California, Mexico - Guay16, Core 4569-2, 12-15 cm | ecosystem: Environmental > Aquatic > Marine > Hydrothermal... | reverse complement strand
GGGTCTAATATTATCCCATACCTATCCATGATGCTTGACCCTAAAAATCAGTTCAGGTAGCCTAGCTTTACGGCCTTCAATCCCGATTTCCCTCACAAACTTATCTACGATGAGTACCACCTCGAACGGTAGTAGTTCAACATCATCTATGATTATAGTGGCTAGAGCATACTTATCCGCCCCCACAAAATCACCGTAAGTTTACTGCATCAGAGACGATAGCAACATCTCTTCTCTCTCCCTACTCTTGATGTATGAGCTGAATTCGCAAGGTAGACTTTAAAACCATATCTTAATGCCATCACCATTGTGTGCTCTAGTAATTTCTTTAAGGAAACCTAAGTTATATTACAGTTAGCGTTCCTCCCCTCTTCATCTTTATTTTCGGGAGCTGAATTACGTTTGTTCTAATATGTTTGCTAGCTCGTTGAGTCTGATGACTCTTATGTTGTATTTGGGGGCTACTGTTATTATGTCGTTGTCTTCGCTAGCGATGGGTGCCTTGAGCTTATGGGCTAACACTATGTAGGATGCATCGTAGAAGGTGATGCTGTTTTCTATGGCTATCTTCATGACTTCAGCTGTATCTAGGTCTGTAACACTGTATAGAGTGATGTATCGTGATAGTGCTTTGACTGCTTTGCAGGCTGTAATGGCTTCCTCCTCGCTTATTTTATGAAGTTTTACATGTTCCTTCCAGAATACGTTACATGCTTCATAGAGAGACAGGTCAAGAATTACGGACTTGATTTTCCTTAATTTCTCTATTAGATCTCTACCATAAGTGATTATTAAGGGTGCATAGACGCTAGCGTCGATGACGTACATCACTACTTTCCCTTACGTTCCTCATCAATTATCCTTGCAAGCTCGTACGGGTCTATACGGCCCTTCAACCTCTTCTTGAGGAACTCTAACTCCTTCTCTAACTCCTCCCGCTCTATCCTCTCGACTTCCTCCAACAATCTCTTCCTGATTATATCAGTTACGTTCAAACCGTATCTTTCAAGCTTCTCCTTAAGCCACTTCGGCACCCTAACACTAATCACAGTACTCAATACATCCCCCGTATACAGTCTGTAAACAACTACTTAAGTCTTCGTTTAAAGACTTCACTCACGCGATTGCGTAAGAGGGCATATGAATACATCATTGATTAAGTAGAAGCAACAAACCCGCAGTCTTAGCTTCACCTACAACAGATATTATTGTTTAGCAATCAATAACGTGATAGGTTATTGAGTAAGCTGTTTTTAATTTAACTATACTTTAAACTATATTTATTTAATTACGTGATGAGGAATGCTGCAATGACCCGCTCTGCAGTGAGAATCAAACCACGTAATACAATAACAAGGCCATAAGTATCGATAAATTCTAAAATTAAAGAACCTAGCCGCTCACTACGAGGCCTTAAATTGTTGTCCCACTAGACCACACAATCTTGATATACTTCCTGTAAGTTAGCCGCTACTACAGCAAGAACTTTCATTAACACATAAACATTAATACAGCTACTAAGGTATAAACATCCATTCCATACATTAGCAGATCGCGAGTACCCGAACCTCACTATCAGCTAGTAGCTTTTTCTCGTAAGCCTCCATAGTACTATGTATCCACTATGTCTTCGCTTTGCTAAGTACCTCAAGATATTTAATGCAGTCCTCCGGAAGTAGGGGTCAGCAACTGCTTTATTTAGGTATAGCCTAGCTATGTGGGGTAGAGGTATTCTATAGGGGGCCTCAGCCACATCTTGCTCGATAGCTTTACATAAATCTAATGCTATCTCCAAGGATCTCTCAACAGCGAATTCCCTAGCTATATCGATAACCTTACTAGAGAACCACTTTGTGATGGTGATATAATCTAGCAATAGAACCATAAGCTCCTTATAGACAGCATGAGCTGCTGTAACAACAACTTCAGCATCCCTAGTAAGGCCTCTAGCCAAGATACCATCTACTTCAATATCTTCCGAGTAATCCCTAAGTAACTTCTGACCATCCATGTACACAATCCAGGCAAAGGCTGGGTACGTATAGAGGTCAACAATGAATCCTCCCCTCCTAAGAGTTACCGTGTAAGGCTCAATAACATCAATCTTAAACCCTATCGATTTAAGCTTAGCTACTGCCTTAGGGATGTCACCTACATGAATGAGTATGTCTAAGTCAACAGAGACATGATCGACAGGCTTACGGAACTTATATAGAGCATATCGAAGATCTTTAAGTGTCTTAATGACATCGATGACATTACTCACGTACCTCCTAAACCTTGCTTCCTCAACAACTCTTTCACATTGAAGAACATCACTGCTAATACTTCTTAGGAAGGTTAAGTATAGCTTATTAAGCTTAGCAATCTCAGCAAGTCGAGGTAACTCCTCCTCGCGGGGTTTATGGGAGCCATGTATTATGTTAAGTAGCTTAAGGCTTAAGCTATGTTTAGGCATCTTAACACCCTTGCAGCAGCCTTCACAGGTCTATACCTACCCGTGTCGACTGAACACTTAGCTAAATACCTCGTCAAGACCTCATATATAGCGATCTCCCTATAAACGAACTCTTCAGGAACATCTGCCCTTTCAGTAAGGACGTGCCTATCAGCATAGAGGTAAATGATGTTCTCACCTTTAGCTAGTCTTATGAGGAATCTCCCATAGAGGCTGGATAGGAAGCTCGGATAGTTAAGGGTCATGATAATCCATACGATAAAGTCTGTAATACCTCTATCACATATGAGGAATTTATGGAGCCTTGCCAAGATGTATCTAAGTATTATGTAAGGCATGACCGACCAAAACTCAATATGGAACCAAATACGTCTAAGTCTTCTAGGTATGCAGACCTTATAGTAAGGATTACACATACCGCGAAGTACTTGAAGACGTGATAACACACGTAGGAGTATTGATGCGAGAAGGTGACTACCCCTTAACCAGAAAGTACCTACTGACCCAAACCTAGCTAAGTACATACTAAGAAGCTTAGCAAGAGTGGTCTTACTGGAACCATCAGCACCAGACAAACAAATCAGTAAACCCGTAATCCAGCACCTCAGTATACTCAGTACTTCAAGATATTACTACTAATCCCCTTGTAAATTAAGTACATCAGGAGCTTCATGTTCACTATGAATATCCTTGTATTTGCTTTAATGGAGCCCCCTATCCTTGGTTTAGACCTACGTGGTGGTGGCTCATACACGTACTCCCCAATCTTAAACCCCCTAATCCAGGCGTAAATGAGGAGTTCACCGCCAAAGGTCTCTCCAAGGACGGGTTCATAATCCTTGAATAGGTCACGTCTATAGACACGGAAGTTTGAGTATACATCGCGAACACTCACAATCCTACCAATAGTTTTAGAAGCTAAACGCTCAGAAATCCTAGGTATTATGGTTCGTGATGCAACAAGTAGGTCTAGACGCTTCCTCATAAACACCTTGAGGAGTGAAGGTATGAGTTCAGGAGGGTTCTCAAGATCAACATCAAGAGTAACCACTACGGGGTATCGAGCAATCTTAATACCAGTCAGCAACCCCCACGTCTGACCAACCCTCCTCACAAGAACAGCCCTATCAGCCTACCTACAAGCCTCCTCAAAAGTACCATTAGGAGAAGAATCATCAATCACAATGATTTCGTGTTTAACACACTTAAGAGAACCTCTAACGCGCTCAACGAAAGGACGTACGTAATCACACTCATTATACGTAGTGGTAACAATGGAAACGCCAGGAACGGTATCGTATGGGCACATTCTTTCCTTCCTTAAAACTCTCCCTTAATATTGATACAAAACATAGAATTAATAGACGATACTATCTGAAGCATAATCCTAAACTACGTAGTTACGTACGAATACACTATCTATACTCGAAATTAGTCTCTGCTTCTCTAAGTGGTGGGCATTTCTTGTCTTTCTCACTCAGTATTACATTCTCTTTTATAGGCCATGGTATGTTTAGCTCTGGATCGTTCCATGCTATACATCTCTCGTACTGAGGTGCATATTCTTTCGTTACAAGGTATAGGAGTAATGTTTCCTCAAGTGCTTGGAAACCGTGTGCAAAACCTGGTGGTATCCATAGCGCCACTCCTGGCACCAACGTTACAGCAACATATTTACCAAACCATGGCGAACCTTTTCTTACGTCTACAGCAACATCAAGTACCTTACCTTTAATGACGAACACAAGCTTACCCTGCTCATAAGGTCTAAGCTGGTAATGAAGCCCTCTAACTACTCTTGGCTTTGAATAACTTAAATTGACTTGTACAAAATCATATGGAACCCCATTAGCAAGAAAATCAGTTCTCTTATATAACTCAGCAAAGAATCCCCGTACATCCTCAAAAACCTTATATTTAGTTAAGATAACATCAGGTATCTCAAGACGCCTAAACCATTCAAAAGGCATATCATCCACCCATTTATATTATACTCTAACTACCGCTTTGCGTATTAAAATAATAAGCTTTCAGTACAAAGTATTGTAAGTTTGAATATGCCTGATTATAATTCATTGAGAGGAGGTCAAAATGAGCTGATTGTGAGCTTAAAGGGTCTAATTTTCTTATAAATGATACTTAGTATACTTAAAAACTTAGTGTGACCTCTTAAGTTTATGATGTAATTAAACTTATTATGATTTAAAGAATGCGGAATCGTTTACAAATTGATTACGAATTCAAACTTAAACATTACTTCGATAAGGATATAGCTGTGAATATTAATGCTATCTCATTCTCATTAAGATTGTTATATTATTGTTATATTTATAGCCCTACATAGCTATAATCCGATACCGCTAGTCTCATCTCTCCATGAATTTCTTTATTACATTTAATAGTACTGTACCTACCTATGACGCTGTCTATGAGTCTGAGCCCATTAATATCTACGGTAACGTTATCTAGAATGAGTGATCTCGTTATAGATCCTGAAAGGATTCTTGAGTTAGCTTCAATGGATACGTAATGCTCTACTACAGCATCCTTACTGACTACGGCACCTTTACCTATATATGCGGGTCCATACACCTTTCCCTTCACAATGGCACCTTTCTCAACAATAGCTCTACCCATTACTTCACCCTGTATCTCTCCTTCAATTCTTGCTGGTATACTATCTAAAAGCAGGTATAGCGCTTCAAGTAAACCCTCTGGTGTACCTACGTCCTTCCACCAACCTCTCACAATATCGTACTCCACTCTATAACCATGATCTATGAACCACTGTATAAGTTCTGTAATCTCATATTCACCCCTCCACGAAGGTCTAAGTGTTGAGAAAGCCTTTTCAACAAGCTCAGGATCCCTAAAGAAATATATTCCTATCATAGCCATATTGGATATAAATTCCTTAGGCTTCTCTACCAATTTCACTATCCTTCCTTCCTTAAGTATGGCAACACCGAATCTTGATGGATCTTTAACCTTACATAACATAATATAGACGTCAGGTTGTTCATCAATAAATTTCCTAACGAATTTCTCTATTCCATGGGCAAGAATATTATCCCCTAAATACACAACGAATGGTCCGTTAAGGAATTCATTCTCAATAGCTAGATGTATAGCATGTGCAATACCTAATCTATGTTCCTGTTTTATATAAGTAAATTTTGCCCCATATCTAGATCCATCTCCAAGATATTCCTTTATTAAATGACCCAGATAACCAACAATTATACCTATATCCTGTATTCCTGAGTCCACAAGATGTTGTATCGGGTACTCAATCATCGCCTTACCTAATAGAGGTATGAGGTGCTTTGGTAGTGATAACGTAAATGGCCTTAAGCGCGTTCCTTCCCCACCAGCAAGGACAAGACCTTTTAACTTCATCACTTCACCCTCTTGGATATCCATTCTTGGTAGAGTAGGTCTAATGAGTAATCAAGAGAATTAAAGTTGACAGATACAATACCTCCAGCCCTCGAACTATCTAGACTAGAGTCACGAGGCCTCCTAGCTACCCAATTGAAATCACTCATCCTAGCAGGTTCTATAAGGTCGGTATTGAAGCCAAACCTCTTAGCAAGCCTTATAGCGAACTCATACCTACTTACACGTTCACCAGCAACATGGTAGAGACCATAAATACCCTTCTCTAAGAGCTCAATGAGAGCCCTAGCTAAAAGGGTATTGAGTGTTGGTGAGAGCCACTGGTCAACAATGGCCTTAACCTTATGTCCTGTACTAAGCGCCTCTATGAGAAACTTACCGAAGTTCTTCCTACCCATACCTAAACCATAGATAGCACTTGTACGTACAACAATATGCCTATTTACGCCATTTCTGACAATTTCCTCTGCGATAAGCTTAGTTAAGCCATAGAAATTAATTGGATTGGGTACGTCCTCCTCTTTATAATTACCCTTTTCACCATCGAAAACGTAATCCGTGGAGAGGCATAGAAATGTTGAGTTATACTTATTAGCAAGCTTAACCAAAAGCCTGGTAACATCAACATTAATTCTCCAAGCAAGTTCTTTATTCTTCTCACAAAGATTAACATCACCTACTGCGGCCATGTGAATAATGACATCGGGTCTTACCTCATTAAATAACTTCACTACTCTTTCATAATATGTTAAATTAAGTTTTATGGGGGTAACATTAGGTATATCCATTATAATAGGGTGGGTATTGTATATGGCATAGACCCTATATCCTCTTGCAGATAATTCTAGCAAAGTTTTAAATCCTGGTGAGCTGCTTGCACCCGTTAAGAAGATCTTCATGGTCCCCAACCCTAAGGGAGTACAATATTGATGGGTTTAGCTAATATATCAGGGTACTTCTCTAATAGTTCCTTATACCTCTTAACAGTCCAATTCTTTGTTGAGGGCCTTACCTTTCCCTCTACAAGAGCTTCCCACACTTCTTTGACACCATCAGTAACACTATACTTAGGGGTGAAGCCTAGTTTAGTCCTTATCTTGGTGAAGCTAACTCTATAAGATCGTATATCGACATCTTGAGGTTTTAGCTCTATACACTCACTGGGATCTTTACCAAGGGTTTTACATACTTCTCTAGCTAAATCTAAAATCTTATAGTTCTGATCGTCGGATCCCAAATTGAATATTTGGCCGTTAACTTTCTCTGGATCAGCATTTATGATCATCTCTACAGCTCTAGCAACGTCCCTTATATGGATTAAGGGTCTATATTGTGTGCCGCCAAATACCTTCACTTTTCCCTCCATGAAGAAGGTGAAGGTCATGGCGTTAACGACGAGGTCTAGACGTAACCTGGGTGAGTAGCCATACACCGTAGCAGGTCTAACGATAGTAACTATGAAGTCTTTAGAAGCTAAGGGGAGGATCTCTTCCTCACCTAGAGCAGCTGCCTTAGCATAAGTTGTTAACGGATTTAGGTCACTATTCTCATCAACGACATCCTTTTGATAACCATATACACTACATGTTGAGAAGTAAATATACCTCTTAACGTAATGTTTCTTAGCGAGATTAGCAACTCTAACTCTACCACGATAATTAATATCCATAGTGAATTCAGGTCTCAACTCACCAGCAGGGTCATTAGCTATAGCAGCCATATCAATAACGACATCTATGTCATTAAGCATTGAAGGATCAAACCACCTAACATCATCATGAATGAGTGTGTAGCACTTCTCGCCGAGAAGGTTCTTGATAGGCTCAACACCAAAGAATAACCTATCAAGAACTACAACATCAAAACCCCTATCAAGAAGATACCGAGCCGTAACATTGCCTATATACCCAGCGCCACCAGTCAATAGAATTCGCATTCTGTAAGCCCTAATCAGTAATGCTTCCGAGGTATCTAAACTCTTCCAGTTCTACAACTACATAACATGGCTTTAAAAACCTTGTCGTACCATACCCTAATCAAGAACCGATTGAACACATTAATTCCACAGATACGTAGTACTCAACAGCAGCGTTCTTACCTATGTACGCAAGTCCGTAGACCCTACCATCAACAACAGCGCCTCTTCCAATAACTATACGACCAAGAATCTCACCTCTAACCTCTCTACCTAGGACTAGACTTATCTAACAAGAGGTACAGCACCTCCAGCAAGCTTTTGGGAGTACCTGCATCCTCCACTAGTCAGAGACAACATCATGCAGAACCCTATACCCATGATCAATGAACCACTGTATCAACTCCGTTATCTCGTACTCATCCCTCCAAGAAGGTTTTGGACTACGGAAAGCCTTTAGATACCGATCACAGCGAGATCAGAGATAAACTCCCTGGGCTTCTCAACAAGCTTAACCACCTTTCCATCCCTATAACAGCAACATCGAACCTAAAAGGATCCTTCACACGATAGAGAAGAATGAATAGCTCTGCCTCCCTCTCAACAAACCTCTTCACATACCTCTCAATACCATGAGCAAGGATATTGTCCCCCAAGTAAACAACGAAAGGCCTATCGATGAACTCGCTCTCTAGCTAGATGAATAGCATGTGCAATACGCAGCCTCTCAAGCTGCTTAATATATACGAACCTCGCTCCATACCTAGAGCCATCACCGGGTACTCCTTGATCAAGTGACTTAAACAACCAACAACGCCGGTATTCCGTATACCAGCATCCACGAGATGCTGAATAGGGTGCTCAATCATAGCCTTCCCGAGGGGAGACACAAAATGCTTAGGCAGACCAAGAGTCAGAGGCCTAAGCCTAGAACCCTTACAACCAGCAAGAACAAGACCCCTAACCAACTCGGGAAGCACCCATAAACAAACTTATTTTAAATAAAACATTTAATCCTTGCCGCTTGCCAGACGCTTCCTGATCTTCCTGACCCGATAATATACTGGTGGAACATACTTGGGCTCCCTGGAAGCACCGTAAACGAACAACTCCTTTAGCACTTCTCCATCGAGATTATCTGGTATAGGTGCCCCAAACATGTAGAGGATGGTAGGAGCTATGTCAAGTATTGAAAGTTTGTCTACGCGAATGCCCTTCTTGAAGTCCTTGCCCCATGCAACGAATATTCCGTCAAGCCTATGAGACCCGATGTGTCTAGGAGAGTAGGGTGCTTCGACATATATTTCATTTTTCTCAAGATCTTTTATCACAACACAAGCCCAATCGTTTATAGTAAAGATTATGTCGGGCAAAAGGTCAACCTTATCTCCCCAGTAAAGCTCATCCCTCCTCCAAACAGTAACCTTAAGCTCCTTATCTAGCTCCTCTCCTAGTTTCATTAATGCTTCCACGACATCATTAAGGATTTTCTTTGCGTTATCTCTAAACTTGGGATTAACATGAAGAGCTCCAAAGGGTATAGTGTAGTTTAAGGGCACCACAAGGCTCGCTTCAAGAACAGTAATCAAATGAAGCCCAGTAACACTCAACACTTGCTTGCGAGCCTTTTTACGTAAACCTCTAGGAACAAGCTTAAACAACCTAATTCTTAGGAATGCCCTTATAGCATGCTTTACGAGCTTTGCCACAACGAGCATGCATCCGCCTTTTAATTTAATGAATTTATGCTTTGCAAGCCACTTGACTAGATTGAACACACCCCAATTAGGACCAAAACCATGGTCGGACACAATCAGCACGTTATCATATGTCTCAGAGACCTCGCCAATATACTCATCCAGCATCTGCCAGTACTCGGCAAGTCTCCTCCTATACCTTGAAGCCTCCTCGCCGCCAGGATACATGGGGTGTTTGGGATCTATGTAGTGCCACATCCTATGCTGAAGCCAGTCAGTAAACGAGAAAACATCAACAAAAAGATTCCAATCCCTTCTCATAAAGCTACGAGAGACTCTAAGCTTAACTTCAACAGCTTTTCTGAGATCATCGAGGAACAACTCAATGTTGTTATACTTCTCTAAGTGATAATCGACAAAAATATTGTATTCTCCTACGAGACAGTGAATCTCATCTAGAACGCTTTCAGGATACGCAGTAATTCTGCCACCCCAAGAACTAAGCATGACACCATTTACAGGATAGGCAGGATAAACCAGGGGGTAATCGAGAACGGCGACCCTAAAACCAAGCACAGACAAGTAATCCCAAAAAGACCTGTCACGAAAATCCTCCCCCGAAACAGGCTCCAAGACAAAGTTCCCTACGTGCTTAAAGAAATCGATAACACCAGTCTTACCAGGATTAAGCCCAGTAGCAATAGACAACCAAGCACCACCAGTAACAGGTGGAACTATGGATCTTAGATCACCGTGAACACCTCTCTCTAACAATCGTTTTAAACTAGGCATATAGCCTTCTTCAACTAGCATTCTCAGAACATTCCAAGAACCCCCATCAATACCCAACACGGCCAACTTCATTTTCTCTACCCCTTTCAATTTAACTAATGGGTTTGTTTCACATCGCTAAACCTATATTGAATAACAAAAGTAACAATTACTTCACCATGACGCGATGTTCATCTCTACTTAAGTAGCGAGCTACTACGTATTCTGTCTTCATTATTTTAGAGGTGAACATAAATAGTAACCAAGCCAGATATCTCCTCACCCGATAGTTTTTAATAAGTCTAGCTCTAAAAGCGTACTTTGTGTTTAAAGCCATTTTGATATCCTAGATCGCATCTTTATCAATATAGGTCTTGACTGCTACAATACGATGCCTATTGATTGAGTGCATTTCTTTTCTAAGCATTTGGAGTCCATGCTCTTTTATTAAACGTATTACTTTAAATTGATTAGACTCTAGTATTTCAAGGAGCTCGTAAGCGGAAGTATCAAGTTTTTCCCATTTTCTCTGAATGAACCTCACATAGCACGTACTTTATGTTGTGTAATAAGTCGCCAAACCCCTTTAGAAAGAGCATTTCAGCACCTTCAACGTCAATTTTAATTACATCGGGGGTTTCTCAAGCTTTTCTTGGCGAAAACATTATCGAAACGTTTAACAACGAGATCTTCAACATATTCCGCTCCTTCGTTAACTGCCACGGTGTTTTCGCTGGACAATGCACCTTTGGTAAAGAAAGTTTAGCGACTGTATCCTTATCCCCAATGCGAAATTGTAAAGCCTCACGTTGCTGTATCCATCAGCTTTTACATTCAATTCAAGAACCCGGTAATTAAAGCGGTTAGGTCCGAAAGCTAATACTAGCCCAGCGTCGTCAATCCTCTCTGTGACTGCCAACGTGCGAAAACAAAATGGACACCAGCATCAACAACAAAATACCTCCTCTTAACAATAGATGCAAAACTTTCTGAAACTCCGATTCAGTGCCGACACCATATTGGTTTGTTATAAAAGAGTAATAAGCCTTGGGCAGAGAAAGATGATATTGCTATAAATAAACTTAACAGGCTTGTCTGCACATTATTCCATAAAATCATTTCCCATATACTTGGAGCTCGTCGCAACAGTTTATCTAACATCATCCTGATACACTCTCAAATATACGTTTAGGTGTTCCCTCGCACATTTTTCCCATGTAAAGTTCCTAGCTCTTTTTAATCCTAGTTTTACTAGCTCTTTCCTCAACTCTTCATCTGTTATAACATCGTAGATCGCTTTTGCAATTTCTTTGATATCATATGGATTTACAAGTATTGCTGCATTTCCAGCTATTTCCGATAGCGCAAAAACATTAGAAGTCACTACTGGACATTCAGAAGCCATAGCTTCCAATATAGGCATTCCAAAGCTTTCATGAAGACTTGGAAATACAAAAACTTTAGCTGCACTATAGAAGTATGGAAGGTCTTCCTCCGGCACGACTCCGACGAACACTATATCCCTTGGTTCTATCCCTAGTTTTGCACTCAATTCCAGCAGCTTCTCCTTGGGGTGTTTACCAACAATAACAAGCTTTTCCTTAATTCCAATCTTTTTCTTTAGCATTGCATACGCGATAATTATTCTCTCAACGTTTTTCTTAGGTTGGTAAATACTTACGTGTAAGATGAACTCATTAACTACGCCATACTTTGTTGCTAAAAATTCTCTACTTTTATTCTTGTCAATGGGTTTATATAGCTTATGATTCACTCCGTGATAGATAGCTACAATTCTTTCCGGTGATAGATTTATCGCTTTTGATACAAGGTGTTTTTCAGAGATTGAAGGTGTTATTACGATGTTTAGGAAATACTTCACAATACGCCATTTTAACAGTTCTTTCATACTATTAAGAAGAGTTATAGTTAACGATTTGCCGAATACAATGTTAGGATGAAGTGCAATATTAGCCATGCCATGATTTGTTACAATTATAGGGATATTTAAATGACGTGCTTTTCTTAGCAATTCTATTTGAGGTGCCTGTCTACCGCAGTCTGGTATGTGAAGAATATCAACGTTTTTAATCGCTTCTAATGATCCTGATACTTCAACGTTTTTAAATCGCTTTAATAGAAATGAAGGTCTATCCACGATTGTCTTTCTTAGTAGCAAAACAAACTCTACCTTGTGCAAGCTCATATACATAAATTCATATAATAGACTTGTGAGATATTTCTTAACGCTCAATGGACCTTCCAATAAAGAATCGACGAAGATACCAACACGCATTTCGAATCCCACCTGTGTATGTGCATGCATGAGTTATATCACGTTGAATTATATGAAAGTCTTAATAGCATCTCATATTTGGAATTTCAAGACTTATTCTATACTTCGTTGAATAATAGCTTGATAAGCTTCTTTAAGAGCCCTACTAACGTCGTTAAGTGTTGGTATTGTAAGACCTCGGATATCTTCAAATATTTCTACGTTTCTCATTTTCAATAAAGCGCTTATTATACCTTTAGCTAATTCTGCAGGTTTATTAGGCTTCACAAATATTTTGCACGGGTATTCCTTTAGGAATTCCTTTATTGAGTGCAAAGAGTATGCCACAATTGGTCTTCCTGATAGTACATAGTCAAAGACTTTATTTGAATATAGATACTCAAACTGCGTACCTGCCCTATGCGGGAGTACTAGAACATTTGCTAACTTCAGATAGCTTATTACTAGACTTCGAGGTATATTTTCAATTATAATCATGTCTTCGGACCTTATGCCCGACCTTTTAGCAAGGTTCCAAACTTCGTCTGCCCTTGGAACTATAAGCATTAGTTTTACATCGGGTACCTCTTTCTTCACTATAGCAAAAGCTTGAAGTAGATCGAGAAACCCGTGATAGAAAGAGGTTGCACCTACATATCCGATAATTTTAGAGCCTTTAGCATCAAAACAACGAAAACCTTTTGGAGAAGCTACTTTATGGTTCGCAATATTTAAAGATTTTTCTACTAAGCTAAGATCAAATGCGTCTGGTACCGTATATACATAATCACTTGATAGTCGGTATCGTTCAATTAAATATCTTCGAAAGGCATCTGAAGGCACAGTTATACCAGCAATTTCACGTTTTTTCACAGCCAAGTATTCGTATACTCTGCCAAGATAAATGGTTGAAATATCTCCGAAGTTTCCTGGGCGAGGAAACTGTAGAGCAAAGGAGCCATGGACATCAACAACTATTGGAAGTTTAACATCTATGTAATCTCTTATAGCTATTGCGATTGGTATATTGGTGAACCAATGAACATGAATTAGATCAATATCAACCTCTTTTAAACTCTCAATATCCATCATTATCTTAAGAAGTGCACGAATGATTGATGCCATCATCAATCCGCTAAATGCTAGTAGCATGCTACGTCGAAAAGGCCTCATTCTTATCCATACAAGGTTTTTTATTGTTCGCAGATGGTCGTTTATTGATGGTGCAACTAGGTACACGCGTTTAGAAAAACTTGATGCTGCCTTGGCTAAATTATATACTCTGGTTGCAGTACCATCATACATATCCAAGTTAAAAGGCGCTACAAATAGCATATTCACATTCATTATTATCGTACCTCGGGTTTAATAAAACACTTGAGGCTCCCTACTATTTGTTGATACTAATGATAATGGAGAAGGATCTTAGTAAGACCACAATTAAATACTAAGTTCTTTTCTAACAATTTGGGTAAGTAGTAATGAATCTTTCGATAAAGTTTATGACTGGCATAAATCTCTCCTAATTCTATATTATGCGAGCTCAGATATATGATAAAATAGTTTTCGCGTTCATTGTAGTAGTCGAAAACATTAGGTTGGAAGTAATTATATGCTATACGAGCGTACAGTTTCAGATATGGTGCATAACTCAACTTTGATAAACTCTTAAAATCTGTTGCAATAGTTATGTTTACATTGAAGACGTGTTCTTCGATAAAATCGAGCGTAAGCAAATCTGCCTTTGATGGACCGTTTCTGATACCATACGCATTGTCGTAGAATGGTATATCGTATACATCTCCTATGACAAAGTTAAACAATCCTAACGTTATTATGAATCTTAATATAAATATTATCAATATTAAAACATAAAGCTTTATATGGATCTCTCCTGATAGCTTTAAGAAATTTTTTACAACAAGATTCAGAATGTAATTAAATATTTGTAGTATTCTTCTAAAACCTGTATAAACTATAGGACTAAGGATAACTAAGTATGAAATAAAGGTTCTACCTAAACCTATAGTACTTAACTTTAAGTATTCCGCGATTAAGCTAGTAATAAACAATATCTTAGTCGCGATTAACATAAGTTCAAAAACATCTACGTTCTTCATATTTCGTTTACCAAGCATTTTCTCTGAAAACGTACCTAATATGAGGGCATAGACAAAAAACGCATTAATTATGAAGCGTAGCCAATCCAACATTGGTGGAAGCGGAGAACGGTATACATAGTATTCAGCTGGTTCAACATTTACAATTCTCGTTCCTAACTCTACAAAACCCTTTAGTATATTAGATGTGAAGATTGTATACCATGTAAACCACATCGTAGCCGTTAATATAGTTATAATATACAAGGTTCCTCTTCTTTCTCCATGACTAAAGCCTTTAACCAATATATGTAATAGCATTGATACAATAATCAAAGAGACTATAATGGCTGAAGTTCCGTAATAATGGCCTATAAGTCCTAGTAATAATATCAAATACACCGTTATGTCTCGTATATTAAAATTATTAACAATTTTATATAGGACAAAAATTAAGATTGGTGCAATAAATAATGACATAACTTGTTTTAGTGTTGAGTGTAATGTTATTAAATATGAGGACTGTATAATGATAGCTATAGATGCTATGAGAGCAGACTCCCTCTTCTTAAGAACTTCCAAGACATAAACATATGTTGCTAAAGGAATTAGCAATATAATGAATGTCCCCACCAGTTTCATTGCTTTAATAAGGTGTATCCCGGTAATCAATTCGAATATAAAGAATTCATAGTGGAAAAACAGTATATCTGAATAATGTCCCAACTCTCCAGGTTTGATAAGACCATATTTCAATAAGTTTAAGAAGTAGTACTCGCCGTGAACGTCAGTACCTAGAGGATAATTCGACTGTAGTTCGAAGCCGACACTTAAAGATGAAGATATTATTAGGACTGCGAAAATTGCCTCTGCTGGCCGAGAAGCATTGCCAGGTTTGAGCACAATAGTTCCAAGTAATATAGAAAGAAGCAAAGATGCAAGAAATATCATTACGTCAAATTTTGTAATTATCCCCCAGATAAACAAGCTAAATGCCGTAAGTGTAATGAATACTTGGAAGAGCGACTCTCTATACATAGCCTTAAGCATCATTTTTGCCTCGCTAATGATGTTAGCAATTTCTTCAGGATATTATACCTTACTATTGCTTTGTCTAAAGTTAGATAGTTTTCAACGAATTTTCTACCATTCCAAGACATTTCATTTAGTATCTTATGCGGAAGATTCAGCAGTCGTTCTAGTGCCTTACTTATAGATTCTGGACTTACGCTTTCTAAGACTGTGCTAACTTTTGCTCTCTGTATTACCCAAGGCATCCCTCCAACACGAGAGACTACCGGTATAATGCCGCAAGCAAGTGCCTCGAGTAATACTGTTGGTACACCTTCTTTCTTAGAAGGAAGCACCAGTATTTTAATGTTATTGTAGAGTTCGGGCATTCGATTGTGAGGGACATAGGATAGAATAGTGGCATTAAGTTTGCTCTCGTACTTCTTTGCAAGGCTGAATAAGGAGCCTCCTCCAGCCATTAAAACTCGAGGATTGTAGCCTTTTGTCCGTAGCATTAAAATTGCAGCAATAAATTCATATAAACCTTTCTCCGGCTCAAATCTCCCAATGAATCCAATATCGTACTCTCTTTCTTCGATGGGTTTGTTCACCTTGAACTTCTCGGTATCAATATATCTCAAAGCTATAGGCAACCTCATTTTAGCATGCTTCAACTTAATAGGATCTTCTAATGATGGGACAGCTATCTCTGTTATTACCACATCTGCTAATTTAATAACAAACATATAGCCCACATCGGATATCTTTGTTTTTGGTATCAACGGGAACCTCATTAGTACACGACTATCTTTTTTCTTAATAGCTTGAGGATTAGTGCTATGGGAAACATGTGAGGCAATCCTATGAAGAGGAGTGCTGTTCTGAAGTCTGAATGAAGTCTTATTATGGCAACTTTGAAACCTATATGGATTTTTATGTATATGAAAAGCTTTTTAAATAATGGGGTTTTATCACTTCTTTGTGGAAGTTTGCAGCCTATATCATATACTAATACACGCTTCTTGTTTGATAACCTTAGATCATCCATGAGGAAAGGTAATTGTTTCACAAAATTGCCTGTAACAATGATAACGCGATGATAAACATGAGATAATATTGTGACTAGGTTAGCCAATAGTGAATAGTTAGTTGGGCTAGGTAGGGGAAATGAAAAAACTGCTATAGTGTTTTCAGCGACAAACCTCGTGTTGTAATCGTACATAGTACCGCTATTGAAATCCCGCATAGAGTACAACATAGTACTTCTTTACTATCTTTTCCCAAGACAGATTCTCCTCGGCGAAAGTTCTTGCTTTCGTACCTAATGTCTTCCTAATCGTTTCTTGGGTTATCAAAGTTTCTAGTACATGAGCTAAGGTAGCTACATCTCCTCGTTTAACAAGAATAGAGTTCTCATTATTTTTTAAATAATCACGATAGTATACAGTATCATAGGCTACTATAGGTAAACCCGATGCCATTGCTTCCATTATCGCTAATGGTACACCAGCCTCAGTAACTGCAGTATGAACGTATATATCACTAGACGCTAAAATATATGCTGCTTCTTCTTTTCTTGGCACTTCACCTAGGAAAATCACATATTCTTTCAATCTCTTCTTCTCTATGAAACTTTTTAGTAGCACAAAGTAGGGATTAATTTTGATATCTGAACGGATTTCTGCATTAAAAGCCCCTTGGATGGGTCCTATGAATACCACCTTAATATTTTTTATTCCGTAGTTATTCACCAAAATGTTGACAGCCTTCAACAAATCGAGCTGATTTTTATCAGGATGTATTCTAGCAACATACGAAATCAACACTTCTTTGTTTTCCAATAACTTCTCTCGCAATTCTTGACTTCTTTTTGAAGGATGGAAGAGCGTCGTATCAACACCATTTGGAATAAGATACGCATTTGCATCAAGTACTTTTTTAAGCCAATATACAACAGCTTTTGAAGGAGCCGTCATTACAACATTTCTGCCAGTCAGATATTTTAAAGCACTAACCAATAATAGGAAGTGCCTTTTATTTTTGGTTCTCCACGGAGGATAATGAAACGTTAATACCACATTTTTGATGCGGAGGTTCTTAAAAGTATAAGAAAGGCACGCAAACATATCATGGAAATGCAGAATAACTTCATCTTTTGAATGGTTAGGCTTATCACTAAGTGTTAGACCCTTTGTAATTTTTGATAGTAAGCTCTTAGACATAGGGTTGTATATGTAAACATTGAAGCCTAATTTCGAAAGTTCTAATGAGGTTTTCCATATTATTTCTTCAATTGCCCCTTTTTCACTTGGTATGAGGAGTTCGCCAGGAGCAATAAAGATTATGTTCCTCATTTCCTACTGCCCATTTCGTAGTATAATTTGAGTAGCCTTGGCAAGATAATTGAAGGATGGAATTTTGTCACCGCGATACTTCTGATAACATTCGAAACATTGAGCAAGGCTGTACTCTTATCCGGTAATTCACACAAAACGTTTGTCAATTCATCAACATTGCCATAGAGAGGAACTGGTACGAAACTCTCGAAGAGCTCCTTTACTAGTATTGAACGCCTCAATATGAAGGGTACTCCAGCAGCCATTGCTTCGCAAACAACAAGAGGCGGAAATGTAAAGAGAAAACTATCCCTGAATCCAAAGAAGAGGATGTCAGAAATTGTGTAAAGACTCTTCAAGTCTTGCTTACCTACGAGAATTACTTTCTTCTCTAATCCATACTTTGCGATAAGTTGTTTGAGCATCGTAAGGTAGTCGATTGAAAGATCCCTGAAAACTATTCCGCTATGTGCTATAAGAAGCTTTAATGACGAGATACATGCTGACGCTTCTTTGAACGCTTTTAATAATTCGAATATCCCTCGCTGAGGAATAATATGCCCTATGTACGTTACTACAAAATCGCTCTCATCTAAACCGTACTCCCTTCTTTTTTGTGAAACCACCTTCTTCGAGGTTGCGTAGTCGTATTCGAAGAAGCTATGTGGAACTATTGGATAGATAATCCTAATGTACTCGCTAGGTAACACCATATTTTCAACAAGATACTTTTTAAGAGCTTTAGATGCGACAAGGACTACATCAGCCATTTGCTGTTTTAGAATAAATTTAAGAGGATAGTATTTGAGATCGTTGAATAGTTGTGGATGAAAATAGAGGTGAAGAATTACTTTAAAAGATTTTATCCTTATACTATCGATTTTATTGAAAAGCGTTGGGAATAGTTTATTATATGCTAGTATATGCAATACATCGACATCATATGTCTTAAGTACCCTGAATAATTTTATTGTATAGATAAACCAATCTCTATAATGAGGTGTGAATTCTTGATATGGAATTTCACTAGCGGAGCCTAATTCTTTCTCTAAAGAGATTGTTAGAATATTCCAGTAGAGCGCTTTACTCACAGACTCTATTATCCTATCTGAAAGAACTTTATGTCCTTCAACAATCAGATTATTGAAGTGATAGTATGTTAGAAATGCAAGAGTGTTTTCTGCTTTTCCAGGCCTAAAAGAGTAGACCTGCCTGTATCTATGCATGGCTCACACTTTTCGTTTTCACACTTTAATGGTCTCTTCTGGTGGCAGAAGCCCGATTCTTCTAAATAATATTCCAGTACCTCGTGATCGTGGCAAACTAACTATTTCTCTAAGCTGAGTATATCGATGGTTCTCTGCAAGAACTTTAATAACCTCACCATATAGCTTAGCAGCTAGAATCAGGGGTATCCTTATGTTGCCTCGCAACTCTTTGATCGAATTATAGATAATTCTCTCCATAATATAATAGACTATCTCTTCCTGCGAACTTTGTCTTTTGGATATTGTGCCAGCATTGAGAATATAATGAAAGGTGTTGACAATGAAATTCGTTAGTTTAAATGGTCTGAGTAGGTACCTATATTCGCTAAGGACTTTGCTGAGATAGTGCTTATTGACTCTTTTTAGTAAGTATCTCGCATATAAAATATTTGCAAGGGAGATTTCAAAATCTTTGTAAAAGGTGTGGCCTACCACAATCAATAGCTCTATCTCAGGTCTGAGTAAATGTAATCTATTGCTAACACATCCAATACCTTCCATCTGTTTTAAATCGGAAATTACTATGTATTCAAATGTTCCCGTTGCCACTCTCATTTGAAGATCCAAATCTACATCAAAACCGCCGATAACTTTGCGCAACGAAATTGAATACGTGCCCTTCTTAATAACCCTAAATCCATATTTCCGCATCAACATATTAGTCGCTTTGATCAACTCTTTTTTGTTTGGTATTAATATATCAATGTCCGTCATATCATACGCGAACGGTTTAACTGTTTTGAATACATAATACTCTATCCCCTCAAAATTTAGTTCTTCTGATACAATCTTTAAGTAGTCTTGATAAAGTTTAGTTAACAGACATCGTTTTTTGAGATACACCATAAAATGTCTTGGAAAATGCTCTACATAATTACAAAAGAGCGATAGCAGTTTTCCTTCTTTCGCTATTTTGAAAACCCGTGCTAAAATATTGCTATCTGTTTGAGTAGTAATCCCAGAAGCCGAACTTTGAGAAAGCTCTACTATGATCTTGAAAGGTAGTATAAGATCGCCTACCATAGAACTATGTCTCGTTTACTCTTCGGCGTTTTAGATTCTCAAAAATCTGAGCTACAAGCTTGCTAGGCTTCTCATTAGTAGTATCGATTAAAATGCCCTTTAAATATCTGTTAAGCCATTGATATTTTGAAGCCATGTAAGCAAGGAACTTGGGATGCAACCACTCCTCTTTTTTCCTAGCTACCGCTACATACGGGTCTGTATGAATATAGAAGTAGACTATCTTAGCATGCATAATTTTTTCCAAAAATTTAGTTAGCTTTAACAAGCATTGTTTATCGCAATTGCTTGTAAGGCTTAACATCACTATGAAATCAGGAATGAATCTATCTGCTATTAGTATCACATGCCTTCTTCCTAATATGGTATATTTAGGAAACATTCTTATGAAGAACCATATCAGAACACCCACGACTTCTAGTATGACGTAAAATTTACTGTTTCCGAAGTATTGCTTCACTATATAGCTGAAATGGAGGGGCTTGTTTTGCAATGTTTCGAAGTCGTAATTCTTTCCCCAAAAGAATACACGGAGCAATACGTACATTAATGTATGGTGTGCTCGCAACCTAACTATGTAAGCTTTTATGGACATACTTTTGAGCGTATCGAATAGAAGGTTTGCTAAGGTGGTTTTTCCGCTTCCATCAATTCCAAAAAGCACAACTATGACGTTCTTAATAACCTTTTGCATAATTCGATCAATTACGCTCATTTGATTTAGGGATAAGAAAGCCCGCCAAATCACCTAAGAGCATTGCTGTGTCGATAAAATATTTCATGAGTGCTACATCCACGGCTTTTCTAAGGTTCTTTGAGAGGCGGTATTGGATAAAGGCGTAGATTAGTGAGAACACTGGTAAAACAACATTTATGTGATTGAGTCTACGAAGCAGTATGTATCCCTTTAGTAGCTGCTTTCCAAGGTTAGAGAGATCCCTGTGAATACCTAGACCGTATCTAAAGTGCTTTTTCCAATAGATAATATAACTCGGCTCATCGATTTTTAGTAATTTCAATTTCCAAGAAAACTTATGGCGAAAGCCAAGCCTTACTGCAATTGCCGTAGCTAGTCTATCTTCGCAAAAGAATTTTGAGCTAAGAGGATATCCTCCGATTCTTTCCAGCACTTCTCGTCTGTATATTCGCGCCGCTTGTGGATGAAATGATTGATTTTTGAAACTTTCGACGTTAATGAAGCTGTATCTCTGTATGTGAGCAACATCCATAGCAACTTTCATAAACTCATTAAATATCTCAGTCGCCCTGTCTAAAGCGACAATTTCAAATACTGGTGTTATCAAATCGTATCCTTTAAGCTCAGACTCTAGGTAATATTTAAAACTGCTAGTAAATGGTGTATCACCGTCGAGAAATATTGTCACTTCTCCCTCCGAGTTTTTAAAACCTAAATGCCTTGCCAACGATAGCGAAGTACCCGGGTCTCTTAAAATCTTTAAAGATGCGTAGTATGACTTATTCACCTCTACAAAGTGTTTAACAATACTAATTGTGCGGTCAGTAGAATTTCCATCCATCACAACGAGTTCAACGTCAAAGTTTTTAGCCAGTAGTAGAGTAGACTTTAGTGTATATTTTATCGTAGTCTCATTGTTTTTCGTTACTATGATAATGCTATAGAGAGATTTCATAGCGATTTAACTACGCCTATGTTGACAATAAGTACACATGTTTTGCTCGCTATAAATTAGTTCGCCATAGAGTCTTTCGTATTTAGGTAAGATCTTTGACCATATATATTGAGACGCCCAAGCCTTTGCGTTTATACTTAACTTCATATAAAGATGTCTATCCATCAACAGTATTGAGATAGCTTTAGCGTAGCTTCTTGGATTAGGTTCCGCATACACACCCACCTTTCCAGGTGGTGCTACATATAGCTGTCCGCCTTCACCAGTTATAACACACGGTTTTCCAAATGCTTGTGCTTCGAGAAGCGTTATGCCAAAAGGTTCGTAGAGTGCCGGATGCGCAAAAACCTTGCATTCACTATACAGCTTACGCTTCTCATCTTCTGAAACTACGCCTAGATATCGTAGGTCTATACCACGCTTATCTGCATATCTCTTAAGCTTCGCTATAATCTCTTCATCAGGACCTGCTAACACAAGTTTTGAGCCAGGTACATCTCTCTTAACGTAGACCATGGCTCTAACTAATAAATCCACGTTTTTTGAATAACTTATCCTACCTAGATATAGCACAATATTGTCAGACATCGATGTACTTACGCTATAGGCTAAGGCGGCTAGCTCATCATCGATACCGTTAGGAATAACAGTTATCTTATCCTCATTAACACCTAGCTTTTTCTCAAGAACGCTTTTCTCGTGTGGTGTTAACGCTATCACTTGATCATACTCTCTCAGAACTTTCTTCATCAGCATGTCCACTACTCTATGATAAAGCCAAGTAACTACCCCTAACTGGTTCAGTCTGTGAAACGGTGCGTGACTATGGAGAATAGCCTTAAAGTTTAGCTTTCTCTTCAGCCTAGCTACCTGAAAGACGTGTGGGTGCCTCCACACATGGACATGGACTACATCAGGCTCTAACTTCCTAAGAGTCTCTGGCAACTCACTACTGTATGTTCCGTGACTCCACATGAAGTCAGACTTCAACCTGATTACACATACCCCGTTAATTGTTTCCTCTCTCGGTAAGCTACCTACACCACCAACTCTAGCTCTATTATACGTCACGACGTAGACTTCATATCCTCTAGAAGCCGTGTATTCAGCTATCCTCTTAACAACCTCTTCAACACCGCCAATGACAGGGTGGTAGAATGGTGCCACGTGAACTGCTCTCATTTTGTTGCTAGTGCAACTAATCTTCTTGCTAATGATGTTTTCCTTGAGAATATCTTGTCTAGGGATATCAGTAGCTTGATTCTTGGATTTGTATCGTATGTGCCTCGAATTTTTATGATTTTGAATCCGTGATATGTCAGCAGTTCTTTGAGTGCTCGAAGTGTGAATGCTCTTATGTGTCCTGATGGCTTTGCGTGTTTTATGGGTACTCCTGCTAGTATTTCTATAGAGACCTCAACATTGTATGGCTGATAACCTAATAGAAATGTTATCCTGTTTACCCAGCTTGCGAGGTTAGGTGTTGAAAGTAGTAGGTACCCACCTTTTCTTAGAACTCTAAATGCCTCTCTCAACATGTTATCAGGATTCGCTAAATGTTCTATGACCTCAAACGCTGTAATCAAATCAACACTATCATCGTTTAGCGGAAATCTGTCTTTGGAGAGATCTAGGTTGAAAGTCTTTATACCTCTCGACCTCGCCTCTTCTAGTGCATTGGAATCTATATCAATGCCGTAAACTTCCTTCGCATTCACAACTTTCGCGATTATTTCTGTTATCCTTCCATTACTACATCCGAGATCTAGGTAGGTGGTAGCCTTTATATTGAACTCTCTTAGAATCTTTATAGCCTCTGTAACCCTAGGGGGAAGAGCTGAGCACATGTTCTCGATGTTTAACTTTTCCATGTACGCTTAGCTTGTTTGCTCCAAGCGATCTCTTTTGTCCATAGATTCCTTATGCTCGCTACTATGAGGTGTGTTTGTTGTGCTATCCACGTTCTATATGGCTTTACAACCAACAATACTACACCCATAGCTAGCAGTGTTAGAGCTGTAAGGGATTGCATCACAGATATGCTTATTACTAGTAGGATAGTCGATACCATCAATAACCACGGGTTGAATAGATGAAGAAAAGTTTCAACAGCAAGGATTCTCCTGAACTCTTTAGGCGCTTTCCTGATTTCTCGTAATATTTTGGTGAAGTGTTGTATGAGGTGTTGTGCTCTTCTTACTCTCCACCAGAAGTAGCCTTTGCTTGGCACTAGCTCTTCCACCCATAGATCCTCTGGGATGATGGCCCTGCACCCCATCAGCGCTATTCTCGTTGCTGTGCAGCTATCGTCTGCACCTATATCCGTTGGAAAACCACTAACTTTTTCCAGGAGGTCTTTTCTGAAAGCTGCTAGCTCTCCGTGGAAAATCGGTGTTGAATACGCTTTGCTCTCTGCAACTCTGAGAACGTTGTAATACTGCCTATACCCCTCCTCAACGCTTCTAACCCCAGAACCCACAGGCTTCTTTAGACATGAGACAGCGCCTATTGTTGGATCCGAGAACAACTTTACTACTTTACTAAGGGTTTCTTTATTCGGCCATAGCGAGTCTACATCGGTTATAACGACTATTTCCCCTATGGCATGTTTCAGTGCTGTGTTTAGTGCATATGCTTTGCCTCTCCTCGCGTTCTCCACGATAAGCTTCAAGTTTGTGTCGGGGTGTTTTTCAGTCCATTTCTTGACTAGCTCTGGTGTTCCGTCGGTGCTCGCTGAGTCTACGACTATGATCTCAAGCTTGTTTTTTGGGTAACTCTGCTCATATATATTATCCAGTTTTCCCTCTATCAGCTTAGCCTCGTTGTATGTGGGGACAATAATCGTTATCCTAGGCTCGTAGCTATCATCAGAGTCGATGTCCCATGATTTGTTTAGGTACCTATTTTTCAGGTAAAAGTAATAGATTAGTGGTACTCCGAAGTGTATTATTGCTAAGGCTAGCGCTACTATATCTAATGTCGTGATTAGCTTCATCTAGCTACGTTTAGGATCATCCGAACTATTAGGTCATTCTCGTTGACCTTCCTTCTCTCTATAGGTATCTTCTCTGATAAGTATATTCGTTGGAGTTTCCTCAAAGCTCCCTGAGTGTAGCTCTCTGCAATGATCATGTATCGTATGTCTGCATCCCTAGGTGTGGCTACGTGATCTCTACAGAAGTTAAGTTGCTTTATAGCATGCTCAGCTTGTTTAGGATCTAATTTACTCTTAATCTCTGCAAACACAACTCTTAACCTTCCCCTAATACTTTGTACGTAGATAGCATCACATCCTTCGTGCTGCCTACAGCAGGGGTTACATCCGTAACCAAAGCATACTATGAGCCCATCACTTACATGCCTAATGGTTGCACACTTCATGACTTAAGAAGCTCATCTATGGTCTTAGCGATGGTCTCTATCTCCTCAATATGACCATCCTCATCTACTTTCAACTCCCTAGTCCTACCATTAAGTAGTATGTATGGCTTAAACGAACGGATGGGCTTCCTTCTTGAATTCTTCGCTAGTCTCATAATGAGGAAGTCACTATGCGTAGTTATTAATATTGATTTATCACTTACATCCCAAAGCATATCCGCAATCTCGAGTTGCTTATCTGCGTGAAGATTTATTTCAGGTTCCTCAATTACAAGTATCTTAAACCTCTTATTGAAGAGGAAAGGCATTAGACCTGTTAGTTGAAGCGCGCCTGTAGATACATGTTGAGGAGCAAGCTTAAGCTTCTGAACTTCAAACCATAGTGTAAGATCCTTCTCATTAAATATAGGTTTTATATTAACGAGTTTAGAGATGCCATCAACAACTTCTGGAGTCATCAACTTGAGCAGTTCAATAAGTGTTGCTAAGTAACGTAGAAGTAAAGGCTTAGGATATGACGGGCCCTGTTCATAAAGCATACGTGCTGTATAGAAATGCATTACATCACGTGTAATAGGCCATAGGAGAGTTATTAATGCTATCCTCTCAGCGGGTACGTAGGCCACAGAACCAAATGTTAGTAATGTTGAAAATCTCCTTAGAAATTCTCTATACTTATCAACATACTCTATTAAGGCTTTATGTGCTGTACCCCTTACAAAAACTTCCATAATCTTCTCAGCAATCTTCTTAATTATGTCTTCAGAAACATTTATGGAACTCCTAGCATACCTGGTAAGTTCTTCAATTACTGACTCCATACTAGGCCTTGTAAAGAGATACTTTTCTACGTATCTTAAAAGTTCCTTATTGTATGTATATCTGATATCAATTTTATCCCCATGAATGAAAGCCTCAAGTCTAGATCCATCATCCTGAATTAACTGTATGGTTGCATCACTTTTGAAGTCGCTACCCATATAGACGTCAATTATGCCCTCAAGTTGTTCAGAGACTTGATGCTTATCCAAAGCATAGGCTTTCAATAGACCTATTTGGAAGAGCTCCATGGCCATAAAGGTAGCTTCTGCAAGATAGGTCTTCCCTGATGCGGTAGGACCTATAATTGCTGTAATACCGTTAAGTGGTATATCAATTTCGGCATTCTCAACAGGCCCTAAACTCTTAACGATAATTTTTATATTCCTTATTTCCACAGCCTCATTACCCCATTCAACTATAGCTGCTAATTCAAGTTATATCAATTGATGACACGATATTTAGGTTAATGCCTCCTTACTACATTTTATTACTATTGGAGTATTGCCGATCTCAAGTACTAACATTAATGTTAGGAGTAAAGACATCTCCAGCTAACACTCCGCATTAGTCCTTCTATGTATGTACAAAGCATATGTCCTATCTGGAACATTATTTCTAAGTTGTTAAAGATTCTTTTCTTCAACTGTTTTGCAAATACCGTAACTATAAGGTTTACAATTAAGATGGTTAATATACCTCACATTCACTATTGCTATTAATACGATGATACCGTATTAGTGACCAAGGATATTTATTAGTTGCTTCTATAGTTCTAGTTCGTCTACTATTTTTCTTATGTCTGTTGCTGTTCTTAGGTATTCCTCCAACTTGTCTAGTGTTAGTGTTTGGTAGTTCACTATGTCTTCTTGGTTCTTTCTTAGTGCTATGACTTTGCAGTCTTTGGGTCTTACTTGTGTTAGTGCGTATAGTACGTCTATGCTGTGTGTACTTATCACTACCTGCATTCCTGACTCTGCTAACCACTTGATTGTTGATTCTAGGAGTGTTGGGTGTGCTGCAACCTCGATGTCATCCCATAGGAATATCTTCGGCCTTAAGTACTCAGTGACTAGGTAT
>Ga0180301_10000630_pt1 | contig 27186 bp, 29 predicted proteins | sample GuaBasSediGuay16_FD_121797 | JGI IMG/M metagenome (GOLD analysis project Ga0180301, IMG submission 121797) | Subseafloor sediment microbial communities from Guaymas Basin, Gulf of California, Mexico - Guay16, Core 4569-2, 12-15 cm | ecosystem: Environmental > Aquatic > Marine > Hydrothermal... | reverse complement strand
GTTGAGGAATTGTGTTGTTATTAAATCTGTGTGCGCTGAAAGCGCCTCCTTAACTTTAGGCATTTTAGGCACCTTAGTTCACTTTAGGCACTCTTGGCTTGGTCACTGTGGCCCCCTTCGAGGAGGCTGAGCCAAGGCCGGGTCCTCTGGGCCCGGATCTTTACGTGTCGGTTGTCTCGGCCAGCATTGTCAACCAACCATCTATCCACCCCAGCCTAAATAGCACATCTGATTTGTAAATCAAGCCGTATGTCCCCTTTGACCGTTCTCCTCAAACCGGCTTTACAGACAGTTTGGGCGAGGACCCGATTATGATTGACTCCGCAGGGGCCGAGTGTTAGAAAATCAACAATCACAATGGATGTCAATGCCTTAAGACAACTTTTAGAATCACTTGCTTCTGGCCGGATGACCGTGGATGAAGTCGTTTCCAGGTTAAAGCGCCTCCCTTTTGAAGACCTCGCCTATGCACGTGTGGACCATCATCGATCCTTGAGGAAGGGGTTCCCGGAAGTGATTTTTGGGGAAGGCAAGTCAGAGGCGCAGATTTTGGGCATCATGAAGGCCATGGTTGAGCAGGGAGACACGGTCATGGTCACCCGCCTTTCCCCAAAAAAGGCCAAGGCTATCACTGCGCAATTTCCCAATACGATCTATCATTGTGAGGCCCGGATGCTGGTGCATACATCTCGGCCCACCAAGCCTGCCACGAAGGGGCTTATCATGGTGATTGCAGCTGGCACCTCGGATATTCCTGTGGCCGAAGAGGCGGTGGTTACAGCAACGACCATGGGCCACCGCGTGAAAACCCTTTACGACGTAGGGGTATCTGGTATCCATCGTCTCGTGGATCATGGTGAATTCTGGACTGAGGCCACGGTCTTTATCGTGGTGGCCGGTATGGAAGGGGCGCTTCCAAGTGTCGTGGGGGGCCTTGTCGACAAACCGGTGATTGCCGTTCCAACCAGCGTCGGCTACGGGGCGAGCTTTGGCGGGATTACAGCGCTTCTGGGGATGCTGAACAGTTGCGCTTCTAACGTAAGCGTGGTGAACATCGACAATGGATTTGGGGCAGGCTATGTTGCAGCCCTGATCAACCGTTTGGCAAATTCGTGAGGCGTTGAATCATCATGGCTGCCATTTTTTTGGCTAATGCGCCCTATTTCTTAGAGGAAAGGTACGGGAAACTGGCTTCCATCGGTGCCACGTTGCCCAGCCTGGGCCTCCTGATGCTGGGGGCTGTTTTGCGCAAAGCAGGCCATCGCGTTCGCATCGTGGATACCTCTGCGCAGGGCTTAGACTATGACGAAACGATTGAAGAAACAAAACGGTTTCGACCGGACATCATCGCCCTGACAGCCGTTACCCCTGCAATTATTAAAACCGCAAGACTGGCCTCCAGGATAAAAGATATCTATCCATCCATACCCATTGTCATCGGTGGTCCTCATTTCACGGCCGTTCCTGAGCAAACACTCATGGACTACCCTGTTTTTGACTATGGCGTTGTGGGTGAGGGCGAAGAGACTGTCATCGATTTGGTTGAAGCCTTGTCCGCTGGCAGAATCCCATCTGATGTGCCCGGCGTGGCCTTTCGGCAAAACGGGAACATCCATTTTGCTCCCCCCCGTGCGCCCATTAAGGACCTGGACGCCCTTCCGTTTCCTGCCTGGGATCTGTTGGATGGTTTTCCTGACCAATATCATCCGGCACTGTTTAAATACAAGAGACTTCCTTCGACACACATTATATCTGCCAGGGGCTGTCCCAATCAATGTATCTTCTGTGATACCTCTGTCTTCAGTCGTCGGATCAGGTTTCACAGCCCGGCGTATGTGCTTGAGATGGTGGGTTACCTGGTAAGAGATTTCAACATAAAGGAGATCATTTTTGAGGATGACCAATTTCTGATAAAAAAGGAAAGGGTGGCAAAGATATGTGAAGGGCTATTGAGGGCCAAATGGGGTATTTCCTGGTGCTGCAGTGGCAGGGTCAATTCCGTGAACGATCTTGCGCTGCTCAAATTGATGAAACGCTCAGGCTGCTGGCAGATCAGTTATGGCATAGAGTCGGCCAGCCAGAAAATCCTCGACTTTGCCAAAAAGGCGATTACGGTCGATCAGATTGACAAGGCGGTTCGCTTAACCCATGAAGCGGGCATTTTGAGCAAGGGATATTTTATGTTTGGCCTGCCGCATGAAACCGAAAAAACCATGGCAAATACCATTCGTTTTGCGAAACGTATTCCGTTAACCGATATCAGCGTCTTTATGCTAACCCCTTTCCCTGGCTCAGAGATGTATGAGATTGCAGATCAACATGGAACGATGGAAAAAGACTTTGAGAAAATGAATGTGCTCGATGTGGTTTACATCCCAAAGGGTTTGTCCAAAGAAAAGCTATTGCATTACCAGAGACGTTTTATGAAGGAATTCTATTTGCGGCCTCGAATCATAAGAAACTATGTTGGAAGGCTTATCACAAATCCATTGAATATTTTTAGCATGTTTAAGGCTTTCTTCGGCTTTCTGGAGCATATTTTTAGATTTAGGGCTCAAGGTGGGGTTTGGTCAGGGAAGGATCTATAATGAAGATATCCGTCATCACCCCCTCCTTCAATCAGGGCAAATATATAGAACGAACCATCCTCAGCGTTATAAATCAACGGGGAAGTTTTGAGCTAGAATATATTATCATTGACGGCGGCTCAACAGACAATACCTTAGATCTTATTAAGAAATACCAGGATAGCTTGACATGGATTTCGGAAACAGATCGAGGACAATCAGATGCAATTAACAAGGGGTTTAACATGGCAACAGGAGACCTCTTTGCCTGGTTGAATGCAGATGATACTTACGAAGAAAACGCCCTAAGTGAGGTGGTAGAAAGATACAGAGAATACAGATTCAAGTGGTGTTTCGGCAATTGCCGGAACATTAATGAGGACGACCAGGAAATACGGAGGCTGATAACCAGGTATAAAATAGCCGAAAGCAAAAGATATTCCTATAGACGGCTCCTCTCAAAAGACTTTATTTCTCAACCCGCTGTATTTTTCACAAAAGATATATACCGAGAAATCGGTCCCCTGGACATCAATTGTCAATATTCAATGGATTACGACTATTGGCTCAGAATAGCCAAAAAATACAATCCCCATTACATAAACAAGTTTTTGGCTAATTTTAGATGGCATGGCGAATCAAAAAATAGCACAAACTACAAAAAAGCGGCTTATGAAACATACCTTACCGCAAAAAGGCATGCCACCACTCAAGATAAATACCTTATACTTCGACATTATCTTCATTATAGAATGTTGAGCCTAGTATACAGGTTTCTATAATACCAACTTTCGTTTCTTGGCAAACAATAGGCCGGGCGTGTTTGAGGCTAATTACATGCCATTAACTGAGCGATTATAAAAGAGACCCGAGATGACCCTGAATTCTTATGCCGAGTTGGGTCGCAAATACCCACTTCTTCTTTATATGCAGCGGGAAATGAGCGCCTTTCTATCTCGTTTTCCTGTCTTATTCATGCCGATGGTTCGTTTGTTTCTCATACTTCAAAAGCAAAAGTTCAAGATGCCCCACATCTTGGTTTCAAATGACACAGAGCTGGTTATCGAAGGCTATCCAAGGTCTGCAAACACCTTTGCTGTGGTGGCGTTCGAGTTGGCTCAGGGCAGACCTGTCAGCATTGCGCATCACCTGCACCTTCCTCTTAATGTTGTTTTGGCGGCAAAAAGAAACCTGCCATGCCTTGTTCTCATTCGAGACCCTGATGAGGCTGTGCTGTCATTAACTGTTGGTTTCCTCAAGACTGGCATCAGGCAGGCTTTAAGAGAATATGTGAGGTTCTATAAGCGGATCAAGCCCTACCGAGAGCACTATGTCGTAGCATCGTTCGAGGAAGTGACTCAGGATTTCGGTTTGGTGATTCGCAAGATGAATCGCAAGTTTGGCACCAATTACCGGGAATTTGAACATACGCCAGAAAACGTGAAAAAATGCTTTGAGCGAATTGAATTGATAACCTTCTGGCAAGACCGATTACCGAGGGTCAACGAAGTTACCGTTCCACGACCTTCACTGTATCGTCAGGCGCTTAAGGACAAGATAGAGAGAGGTCTTCAGAGCCCTGCCCTGGAAGGCCTGCGAAAACCTGCTTATTATCTTTATCAGGATTTTCTTTCTTATACGAACCACCCCTAGTCCGCTTAGTAAAAGTACCACGGAGATTGGAAGGATGCAATTTCAGAGGAATAGGTACGATCCGGGAGGAATTGCTCTTTAAGTTTGCCTCTCGGGGCAGCCCGGATTACAGAGTTTGCAGGCTATTAACCCGAACCTTCCGGTCAGGCTTGGCCCTTTGAAGTGGGAGCGGCGAGATACTGACACTGAGAAAAAATTGAAGATGGGGATAAAGAAAACACTTTTATCTATTCGATACGAATCTGTGGAATTAAAAATCAGGATATTTCTTTTCCTGGTAGACATTCTTGGAAATATCTTTTTTTCCCCATTCAGAATCCTGTCTCGTAGACACTTAAAATACGATCCCAAGAAGGTAAAAAACATTCTCATTCTCAGACTGGACGGCCTGGGCGATGTCGTCCTTTCAAGTGCTGCGCTCAGAGAAATCAGGAAAGGGTTCCCTCAGGCAGAGATCACGTTGGTTGTTGGGCCATGGACCAGGGATATCGTAAAATGCATTCCTTTCTATGATCGACTTGTTGTTCATGATTCTTTTCTGTTTAGCTTTTTTCGGGGAAGCCGGAGGATACATTTCAGGAAGGAGCTGAACTTCATAAGGGAATTAAGACAAAATAAATACGACCTGGGTATTGATCTGAGAGGAGATTTGCTCAGCATCATTCCGCTGTTTTTATCAGGCGCAAGATTCCGGTTTGCAAAAGATACGAGGGGTGGAGGATTTTTGTTGACGCACATTGTCCACTGGAACAAAGGTATGATTAGGCATGAAAAGGACAAGGCGCTTCAGCTCGTGGAAGCACTCGGAGTGCCAATAAGAAATAGAGAGGCTGAGTTAAGCATCCCCCAAAAGGATATAGAGCATGTAGAAAGATATTTGATTGAAAAGGGGATAAAGCAATCCGATCTTCTCATTACGATCGCCCCTTGTGCATTATATCATTGGCGATCGTGGCGGCCAGAACGATTTGCCCAGGTTGTCTCCTTGATAGCCAAAGAGTACGACATCAAGGTGATTCTGATAGGGAGTAGAGGAGACAGAGACATTTTAGAGAAAATTAATGACTTAGCTGGCTCCAAAGCCATAAATTGCGCTGGCGATCTAACCCTAAGTCAGGTAGCAGCGTTGATCAGCCGATCAGCCATGTTCATTGGGAATGACAGCGGCTTAATCCACATAGCAGCTGCCGTAAAGACACCCATGATTCAGCTTTTCGGCCCTGGGGAGCCGGAAAAGTTCGGGTATACTGGCAACAAAAACATCCTGCTCATGAAAACCGATTGCCCTTATCATCCCTGTTCGCAGAGGAGTTGCAGATACAAAGATGGCTGGTGTATGGATCAGATCTCGGTAGATGATGTTATGGGGGCATTCAGAAAAATCATCGCTTCGGATATCTGCTCTTTGAAGGAGAGCACGCTTTAATGATGCCTGTGATGTCTTCATAAATGAGAAAAAAGGCCTTTTTTATTTTAAAGAAATGAGCAGGATGTTTCATCGAAAAAATGTATTACAAAGAGCCGAAGTCGATGATGATGATGTAATCGATCAGGACCAAACATTCGTTCTGGATCTCGCTAAAGATTTTCTGCCACAAAAAGCACGAATTTCACGACTAAGGGACTCAGTATGAAACCTTTGGTATCCATCATAACCCCTTCCTTTAACCAAGGGGCATATATTGAGGAGACGATTAAGAGTGTCCTTGATCAAGATTATCCGAATGTGGAATACATTGTGGTGGATGGAGGATCAACAGATAATACATTAGATGTTTTGAAAAAATATGACACAAAGCTAAAGTGGCTATCTGAAAAAGATAGAGGACAGGCGGATGCGATCAACAAAGGAATCCTGATGACCAACGGGGAAATTGTTGCATGGCTCAACTCAGACGATGTCTATTTGCCGGGAGCAATACAGAAAGTGGTGAATTGTTTTCACCAGCACCCCGACGTTGAGATGATATATGGCAAGGCGTATTTCATTGACACTGCAGGAAAAATCGTGGGGAGATATCCAACCGAACCCTTTAATTTCGAGCGATTAGCCATGTTCAACTTTATCTGCCAGCCATCGGCCTTTTTCAAGAGGGATGCCTTTTGTGATGTCGGGGGGGTAAACTTGGGATTACACTATGCGATAGATTACGACCTGTGGATCAGGATAGCTCAAAAGTTCCAGGTTAAGTATCTTGCCGAGTTCCTATCAAGTTATAGGTTTCATATGGCATCAAAAACCGTGGCGTACGACCACGCATTGCGCAACCACAAAGAAGGTTTAGACACAGCACTGAAGCATTACAATTGGGCTCCGGCAAACAGGGTATATGGTTATTGCTATCACCTTGTAGAAGCTAAGCTTCCGCAGCCCTTAAAAGAATTTAGAATATTGGCTATAGCCTTAGGCCTTCTGTGTTCCGTTGTGAAGTACTTTCAGCTCAATAAAGGGATACGATACCCAGATATAAAGGCAGTCAATCTTAAGGACCTGAAAAAGCTGGGTATTCGATGGGGTGATCTTTATAAGAGCTATTGAGCCCTTGTTCAAAGGAACCAAGATTTTTCTTGACATGTCTTTTTTTTGTATAGTATGTTCTAAATTAGAACATTAAAACATGGAGCAATTTTATAAAGAATAAAAATGATGTTTCAAGTTTAAACATTTGAACAACAAGGCTTGAGTCGTCATGGATAAACAGAACATTGCAGAGCTGAATATTCTTCAGGAAATCGATTCTGATGGTCATTGTACCCAGCGTGAACTTGCACGACGCTCCGGGCTCACGCTCTCCTATCTGAACATCTACCTGAAAGGGCTAATTCGCAAAGGGTATGTCTCGGTAAGGGACATGCCCGGGCGGCGCCTCTGGTATAATCTCACGCCGGTGGGAATGGCCGAAAAGGCAAAAATGACCCTGGAATACATGAAATGGTCTCTAGCAAAGTATCAGAACATCAGAGACAGGGTAAGGGTCGTCTGCCAGAAATTAAAGCAGGAGAACAAATTGAATATTGCCATCTGTGGTGTTTCAGACGCCGCGGAAATCTTCTATCTCGCAACCATTGAAGCTGGTCTCAGAGTGGTAGGGGTTGTTGACGATTCAAGGGCTGGTCAAAAGTGGCTCAATTTTCCTGTGATGAAGGTCAGCTCGCTCAAGAATAAAATTCCCTATGATTTTATCATCATTGGCGACATTGACCATTGCTATGAGTTGGCTCAACAACTCTCGGATCTATCCATTTCAGACGAGAAGTACCAGGTTTGTACTGGTCAACGGATTAAGGCAGTGACCGTTGTACAAGTTGTAGATTAACTTACAGTTTTGAAGGCTTTCCTGTTACCGTAAGTTGTGAAGTGAATATGTGGTTACAACTGGTTTTGAAACCGCTCCTAGGTCGCTTGACGTTATAGGATGAGAATATACCGAGCATAAAGAGGATCATGGCTACGAGGGTATTCAACAATCGCACGGAGGAAAATATTCCTGTCTTTGTGGTCCGGCCATCTCGAGGCTGGGTTGCGTTTAATTGGCGTGAGCTGTGGGAATATCGAGAGCTACTTTACATCCTCACATGGCGAGATATCAAGGTTCGCTACAAACAAACTGCCATTGGGATAGCCTGGGCAGTGATTCAACCCTTTTTCACCATGGTCGTTTTTAGTTTATTTTTCGGCAGACTGGCCAGGATACCCTCGGAAGGCCTGCCGTACCCGATTTTTTCTTATGCAGCCTTGTTACCATGGCAGTTTTTTGTGAAGGCGCTTACGGAGGCGAGCACCAGCCTGGTAGTCAATGAACGGGTGATTACCAAAGTCTACTTCCCTAGGCTATTGGTTCCTACGGCCGTTGTTCTGGCTGGCCTTTTGGATTTTGGGATCGCTTTTTCGATTTTGCTGGTGATGATGATTTTCTATGGGATCGTGCCCTCTTGGGCTGTTCTGACCATTCCATTGTTTGTGTTGCTGGCGGTAATGACAGCCCTCGGGGTGAGCTACTGGCTTTCGGCCTTGGATGTGGAATACCGAGATGTGCGCTATATACTCCCATTTTTAACTCAGCTGTGGCTCTTTGCCTCGCCGGTGGTCTACCCGAGTACTATGGTTCCCGAAGCCTGGCGTGCTTTATATGCATTAAATCCAATGGCAGGGGTGATCGAGGGATTCCGCTGGGCATTGTTAGGATCCACGCCTCCTGATCCGCTGATGATTCTTGTTTCTGGTGTGGCAATCGCCTTGCTCTTTGTGGGCGGATTGATCTATTTCCGCCGCATGGAACGGACTCTGGCGGATCAAATTTAGGGTGAACTGGATCGAAAATCGTTATGAGCCATGTTGCGATTCGTATAGAAAACCTGAGCAAGCGGTACCGCATTGGGGAGCGGGAGCCCTACAAAGCTTTGCGGGACACACTGACCAATGCGATGTATGCGCCATTTCGCGCTGTGAGCTCTCGTCTGAAAGGTCGGCGATCAGCTGTCGGCGCTCAGGTGCCAAACAACCACATCTGGGCACTCAAAGATGTGTCCTTCGAAGTCAAACGAGGCGAAGTCATTGGCATCATTGGTCGAAACGGGGCGGGAAAAACCACGCTGCTCAAGATTCTTTCCCGTATCACCGAGCCGACTTCAGGTTACGCGGAGATCCACGGGCGGGTGGGGTCTTTGCTGGAGGTGGGCACCGGCTTTCATCCGGAGCTGACGGGGAGAGAGAACATTTATGTGAACGGCGCCATCCTGGGGATGAAGAAGGCAGAGATTAACCGCAAGTTTGATGAAATCGTCGCCTTTGCCGAGATAGAGAAGTTTCTTGATACGCCGGTCAAACGTTACTCCAGCGGCATGTATGTGCGCCTGGCCTTTGCTGTCGCTGCCCACCTTGAGCCGGAGATCTTGCTGGTGGACGAGGTGCTGGCCGTGGGTGATGCCACATTCCAGAAGAAGTGCTTGGGGAAGATGGGCGAAGTGGCAAAGGAAGGGAGAACTGTGTTGTTTGTAAGTCACAATATGGCGGCAATCAAGTCACTATGTTCGAGGTGTTTGCTGTTGAATGAAGGTCAGATTGAAAGCTCCGGTACCCCTGAATCCGTGATAGGGGTCTACCTGTTTCTTGACATAGAAAGGGGATCTATCCAGTACATAAGGAATTCAGAAGGACCGTTTCGGTTTACTCGGTTCTGGATTGAAGACGAGGATGGAAACATACTTAAGTCTGGTTCAACAGGGAGTTACACTCGTTTTGTTATCGAGTATCAATCAGTAAGCAATATAGATGGCTTTTCTGTAGCTATGGGTATCTTCGACATTTATGGATCTCGAGTATCTCATGTCTCAATGATGGATCAGAATATGGAGATCAGCTCATCGACAAGCGGTCGAATCAAATGTATTTTCAAAAAACTACCATTTACTTCAGGGAGATATTTTGTCACGGTGAGTGCATATCATCACGGCTCGCTAGTGTTTCTTGAAAGGCATGCTGTGAGCTTTCTCGTTGATGACGGTGATTATTTTGGCTGTGGAGCTATCAAGCCAGGCCTGAGATTGGGCCCTGTCATGCTAGAGCATGAATGGATATGTGAAGGGTAAGTGACTGCAAATGAATCTGCGAATTTAGTCGGTCCCGAAACAGAGATTACCTCACCATGCTTGGCCAATTTTTTAAATTTGGCAGAAAATGTGGATTTTTCTCATTTGAGCGTTTATCAGGATACGTAAAAGCGGAAAAGAGTGCGAGATACGTTTTTTGGGAAAGGGCGTAGTCGGAGATTACCGAAACCATCTTGGTTTTTTGGGTAGGGGCATCATGAAACATTATACTGGAGAGTGATGATAGATATTAGGTTATGGATTATGAGATTTGGTGTTTTTGTAATTTTTCTAAAAGGATTGGTTAAAATCCAAAAACATGAATGGTCAAGCTTGGTTTCTAAATTATGTCTATTCAAGAAGATATCACTCGCTCTGAGGCTCGCATGCTTATTGAATTGGCGCATTCTGTCAAACCTAGCAAAGTAATTGTTGAAATCGGTACATATCGTGGTCGTTCAACAGCTGCTCTTGCTTTTGGATCTCTTATGGGTTCCAAAAATCGGGTTTATGCTATTGATCCTCACGTCGAGTTCCAGGGGGTATTTGGAAAGCAATACGGACTATCAGATCAAGCTATTTTATATGCAAACCTCACTCGGCTGAAAATTGGAGAAATTGTTGCCGTTATCTGTTTGCCTTCTGTAAATGCTGCAAGGGCTTGGTCTGAAGAAAATATAGGATTGTTATTAATAGATGGAGACCATCGATACGAAGCGGTATGTGATGATTTCGAGAATTGGTATCCTTTTGTTGCAAACAGCGGGATTATCGCCTTTCATGATAACTATGCCGAGGGAGTAAAGGCAGTAATCGAAGAAATCATAGCAGCCAAAAAGGTCTATTACCGTGGGCAAGTTGATATGCTTTCATTATTTGAAAAGGTATCAAATGATAAGTAACTGTATAATCCTCGGCTCAGGACGAAGTGGCACCAGCATGGCTGCTGGAGTTTTGGCCAAGGCTGGATATTTTATGGGTGAAAAATTATATCCCGGTGATGAAGGCAACCCTAAGGGCTATTTCGAGGGCAAGGCGGTTAACGATATCAATGAAGACTTGCTGGCGCAGGTTGTCCCTAATAGACCACGCATTTTGAGTAACTTTATATTCCGGACACGCCCAGTACATGGACAGCGATGGCTTGCGAGAGTGCAACTAGGGATTTCTATCCCCTGTCCACCTCGTATAGCAGAGCGGATCAAGGCCCTAATTGCGCGTGGGCCCTTTTGTTTTAAAGACCCTCGATTCTGCTACACCTTGTCTGTGTGGCGTCCTTTTCTCAGAAATACTGTATACATCTGTGTTTTTCGCCACCCCGGAGTTACCGCTACGAGCATTCTCAAAGAGTGTAAAAGAGAGCGGTATCTTCGCAATCTGTCTATGAGCTTCAATAAGGCCCTTCAAGTTTGGGAATTAATGTATACGCATGCTCTAGAGATCCACTATCCACAGGGAGGGGATTGGATATTTGTGCATTATAATCAGTTTTTAGACGGCTCGGCTTTCGAAATATTAGAAAAAACCCTTGGCGTTGAAGTGGATCGTAATTTCGTAGACCCCAGGTTGAAACGTTCAACGACATCAAATGCGGTTCCTCAACACACATTGTCTCTTTACCAGAAATTGTGTCATCTTGCCGGATATAGGGACCCATGTTGAATATTAGCTTGATAATTCCTACTTACAAACGATCGCGAGATTTGTTAAGAGCTTTGAATAGCTTGCAGGACGGACGTTTTGCTGATTTCGAGGTTATCGTTGTAGATAATGCAGCTCAAAATGACCTTCAAAAGATGGTTAAGGCGTTTAACCGTACTGCTCGAATTAGAGCCGAGTATATACCGGAACCACGACTTGGCCTGCACAATGCCCGCCATGCCGGTGCACATGCCGCCAAAGGTGATATTTTGGTCTTTACTGATGACGATGCAACCTTTGATCCTGGCTGGCTTCAGTCCTATGCAAAAGCCTTTACCGAATACCCGGAGATGGCAGCAGCAGGTGGTCCGGTACGTCCTATCTGGGAGGTGCCTCCTCCTAAATGGCTTCTGGATTTCATTGGTGAGGCCAAAGCGTTCGGCCATCTGAGCTTGATGGAACCTTATTATGAATTTCGTTTGGAACCGAAAGGCGTTTTTTATGGAGTCAATATGGCAATCCGGCGCGATATACTCTTTGATGTAGGTGGTTTCAATCCAGAATCTTTTGGGGATGTTTGGTTAGGTGATGGTGAGACGGGTCTGAATCGCAAGCTCTGGGATCGAGGGATGTTGATAGGGTATGTTCCTGGGGCATTGGTGTATCATCATATCCCTGCATCACGGATGAGTGTACAATACTTATGCCATCGAATGGCCAACGAAGGCGCATGCACCGAATATGCCCGATTTCATAGAAGGATTCCCGGACCGTTTGGGTTATTTTCCCGCCTAGTGCGCATTAAATTCGCGCTAATGATACGACCGGGGATGATGAGTTTAGCACGTATGATTAGGCATGATCGGTTTACCGCACTTAAAGCCCGGACGGAGCTGTCTTACAACCTGGCTCGTTTGCGCTATCTTATTCGTCTTTTTCATGATAAAAATTTTCGTGAATTGGTGGTAAAGAAAGATTGGTTAGAACCGCTAGAGGGTGTCTATCCTAATGAAGGGAAGTCAGTTCGCCGTTTCATGAACACAAAGATTGAGTAAATGGATTTACCCCAATGGTCCAAAAAATCATTCACAACGGGCAAATTTTAGGGATTATTATTCCCAGAAATTTTTCTGAGCCAGACATTCATTTCTTTACGCCAGATGATTTTTCGCAGCAACTGGCTTATATGCGGCATCCAAAAGGGAAGGTGATCCAGCCTCACATACATAACCCGGTGCCTCGGGAGGTGTACTATACGCAGGAAGTATTATTCATTAAGCGCGGCAAGGTTCGGATAGATTTTTATGATGACCAGCAAAATTATCTGGAAAGCCGAAGTTTGGAGGCGGGCGATGTCATCCTGCTTGTGGCGGGTGGACATGGTTTTGAAGTGCTGGAAGAAGTAGAAATGATCGAGGTGAAGCAGGGGCCGTACGTTGGGGATGGGGACAAGACGCGCTTTGTTGGAATTGAGAAAGAACGGGCGATGATCAAGGACAGTCAAGAATGACAACATTCATTCCCGTTAACGAACCGTGGTTAGATGGTAACGAAAGGAAATATCTGAATGAATGTCTTGACACGGGCTGGATTTCATCAGAAGGCCCTTTTGTAAGGAAATTTGAGGAACTGTTTGCCGCACGGGTTGGCAGGAAGCATGGCATTGCAGTGTGCAACGGCTCGGCGGCCCTGGACGCGGCTGTTGCAGCTTTAGGCGTTGGGCCGGGAGATGAAGTTATCTTGCCAACCTTTACTATTATTTCATGTGCGGCCGCGATTGTTAGAGCAGGTGCTATTCCGGTTGTCGTGGACTGTGATCTTCAAACATGGAATATGGAAGTAAGGGAGATCGAAGCCAAGATCACTTCCAAGACAAAAGCGATTATGGTGGTGCACATTTACGGGTTGCCTGTGGATATGGAGCCGATCGTCGCCCTATCTCTAAAATATGGGCTGAAAATTATTGAAGACGCTGCTGAGGCTCATGGTTTGTATTACAAGGGCAAGTCCTGCGGCAGTTTCGGGGATATCAGCACGTTCAGCTTTTATCCCAATAAGCTGGTTACAACCGGCGAAGGGGGAATGGTCCTGACCGATGACGATGATCTTGCAGCGCGCTGCCGTTCATTGCGTAATCTCTGTTTTCAGGCAAAAAGGCGGTTCGTTCACGAGGAGCTTGGCTGGAACTTCCGCATGAGCAATGTGCAGGCGGCTTTGGGGGTTGCTCAGTTGGAACGATTGGATGAGTTTGTTGTCCGAAAGAAGCGCATGGGAAAACATTATATGGAACTTTTGTCTGGAATTCCAGGAATCCGACTTCCCCTGCATGAAACGAAGTATGCAGAAAACATATATTGGGTTTATGGGATTGTGTTAGGTGATGAAATACCCTTTGATGCGAAAGAGGCTATGAAACGGTTCGCACAACATCAAATTGGCACACGGCCGTTTTTCTGGCCCATCCACGAACAGCCTGTATTCAGGAAGATGGGATTATTTGAAGATGTTTCCTGCCCTGTGGCGGAGCGTATTGCCCGTCGAGGATTTTACATCCCGAGCGGGGTGGGATTGACCGATGAGCAAATGAAAAGGGTGGCGGAAATAGCAATACGAATATTAAGGTAAAAATGCTCATAAACAGAGATTAGAAGCGGTTTCAAAACCTTCCGCTCGCTTGTTCAACTATTTTGAGAAGTTCTTAGCTCGCTTCGCTAAAATTGTAGCACGTAGTGCCTCTGTCCAAGGCGTCAGCCGCAACCCATGCGCTAACTCGGGCTAACACTCTCAAACAGTTACAATTTTTTACACTCTACTTCGCTAAGAACTTCTTACAAAATGGTCAAACTTGGCTTGAAAAGAGGCTTTGAAACCAGTTGTTATTAATGTGGACGATATTTATTTCTTGTTTCTAGTTGCCGACACTATTTCCGTAATTATTGGAAATTTCATGGGTAGTATTATGCTTTGTATGTTTTGCCATCATAAGTGTCATTTGAGGTTGTGCAAAGATGTATAAAGAAGCTTTTAATATTCTTAGGAAAAAGGCTTTACCATTTCTAGATATGGCTATCAGCAGACTGTATATTTACGATATTCTTGGTCTGGCCAAGAATAACATAACCCCTATTTTGGTTTATCAGATGGGTAAAGTCGGCTCTATTACTGTATACAGATCACTCAAGGCAGCTAAAATCAGGAATCCGATAATTCATTGTCATTTCCTGTCAAGAGAAAATATACGTAATGTCGAACAGTATTTCCTGTCACTTCCATCCCAAGAAGTGCCAGACCATATTGAGAAATGCAAAAGAGTCAGCCATTACATTCACAGAAACATGAAAAAACACAGATGGAAGGTGGTTACATTAGTAAGAGATCCTGTTGCGAGGGAGATTTCTGACTTGTTTCAGAACCTGAAAGTCGTAGTCCCTGATTTGAGGGTTTCTAAAACGACTGCCAACATTGAGCTGGCGACTAATACGCTATTAAATACGTTGAAAAACTTTGATGAATCTAAGGATTATGCCTGTACCTGGTTTGACCTGGAACTTAAGGATGTTTTCAAAATAGATGTTTATGATCACCCCTTTGATAAGCAGAAAGGGTATCAAATATATCAAGGGACGAATGCCGATACACTTTTAATCCGCCTTGAGGATCTGTCAAAATGCCTTAAAGCAGCAATGGCTGATTTTCTGAATATCCCGGATGTGGCGTTAATTCGTTCCAATGTTGGAGCAAATAAAGCGTATAAGCAATTATATGCCAAGGTTGAATCTTCTATACGTATTCCAAGGGATAGTTTGGACAAGATTTATTCTTCAAAGTATGCAAGAACTTTCTATTCTGAGGAAGAAATATGTCGCTTTAAGAGAAGATGGTCAGAAGATTAATTATAATGGATTGACCGGCCTGCTTCCCGGACGCGAAGTGCTGCCGTAAGGCAGAATCCTCGCCCGGGAGGGCGGGGAGGCTTCACCTTGTGCTTACCATCTAAATGCCAGGTATGACAATGTCCGTATTTGTTGCGTATTCGAAATACTACGATCTTTTATATATGGATAAGGACTATCAATCAGAAGCGGATTTCGTAGATTCGCTTATTCAGGAATATGCTCCAGATTCCAAATCTATTCTAGATCTCGGCTGTGGCACCGGAAGACACGATGTTTTTCTCGCCCAGAAGGGCTATTCTGTGACGGGGGTGGATTTTTCCGAGGACATGCTCGCCCTAGCTCGGTCTTCTCTTGCCTCTCTTGAGCTTCAAGCGTCAGCTCTTAACTTTTTGCAGGGAGACATACGGACTATCCGCCTAGGTCAGCAGTTCGGCTCGGTCATTTCCCTTTTCCACGTGATGAGCTACCAGACGACGAATGAGGATCTCAAGGCGGCTTTCATGACAGCTAAAGGCCATTTAGCGCCAGGAGGTATCTTTATTTTTGATTTTTGGTACGGACCAGCAGTGCTTACAAATCGGCCAGTTGTTCGTGTCAAACGAATGGAAGACAACGAGTGCAAAGTTATCCGTATTGCCGAGCCTGTTATACATGCGAATGAAAATATTGTGGACGTAAATTATACTGTGGTCATGAGAAATAAAAATACAGATGCCGTGCAGGATATCCAAGAAACCCATTCCATGCGTTACCTTTTTTTGCCAGAGATAAAGGCTCTACTTGCTGATGCTGGGCTTGAATTGTGTGAAGTCGGGGAATGGATGACAGGCAATAAGCCAGGTTTTGCAAGCTGGAGTGTGTATTGCGTAGCCAGACGAACAATGGGAACACTTTAGGGGAATATTGCAGATAATATTTATATGTCTTTGGGGGCAATGCCAAACAGCATCTTTAATAACAAGAATATTGCTTTTTTTAATCCACGCCAGGACTTTGCAACCAATCCAAGTTTGCTTTGCTTGACGGAAGAGTTCATCAAGCATAATGCTCATGTTGACGTGTATATGCCAGGTTTGTATATGCGAGGGTGCGGGAGATATCCGCCATTAGAAGGAAACATATCACAATATCCGTTCCCGCGAAAATTAGAATTTTGGGCTGGGGAAGTTGGAAAAACCTTGAGTAACTGGAAATGGTATTTCGTTCATTCTTCATGGAAAGCAGAAAGAATTTTGAAAGAAAAAAAGTATGACTTGGTTTTTGGCATCGATAGTGAAGGGATTATTGCAGCCTATCAGTACGCCTCAAGAAATAGGGTTCCTATTGTATACATTTGCTATGAAATTATTTTCAGGGATGAACTCCTGAGAAGGTCTGACTACAAAGAGAAGGATAGCGAGATAAAAGCAAGCCAACGTGCAGATATGGTGATTATCCAAGATAAATGGAGAGCAAAATTACTTGCGGATGAAAATAATCTTGATGAGCAACAATTTATTTATTTGCCGGTTTCCCCAAGGTCATCCAGTACTATTCAGAGAACAAACTATTTGAGAAAAAGATTTAATATTCCAAATGGGAAAATTGTTGTTCTCCACTCAGGAAGTTTTGAAGACTGGACATATGCTGAAGAGTTGATCGATAGTGTCCCAAAATGGCCTGAAAAAGTTGTTTTGGTAATACATACTCGATATAGTCCAGTAAAAAAGCATAAATACATTAGTAGAATCCAAGAAAATAATTTTGAAAACATCATCCTTTCTACAGAGCCTCTATATAGGCAAGCATATGAACAAATGGTCGCCTCAGCAGATATTGGACTTGTTCTTTACAAGAAGAGACCCGTGTTCAAATCCCTGCAAAAGAATATTGAGACGATTGGATTCTCATCAGGTAAATTTTCTTATTACATGAAATATGGGCTACCCGTTATAGCTGCAGGTGGAGGAACATACCATGAGTTACTGAAAGAATACCATTTTGGGATTAGCTTGAATTCTTTTGATGAGATGCCAGAAGCATTGTCGAAGGTAATTTCCTGCTACCAAAAACACTCTGATGAAGCAAAACGCCTATTTTCGGAAAAGCTTGCTTTTGATTTGTACTGGCCGGCAACCTCCAGAAAATTAGCCCATCTTCTCCGGTCCCGTAATCACCGGATTGCTTGGTGACAGATCAGTCAACAATTGTAGCTGTATATTATAAAATATTTCTTTGGTGTGAGCACTGATTCTCGACTCGTTTCCAGGCCTTATATGGAATCCACCCGCCTACGGGACTTCACTTCCTGTTTTGAGACAAAGAGCCTATGGGTAGTGCTGTTGAAGATGCACAGCGAGCGCATTCCCTGCAGCAAGCCCGTGCGAGCAAGCCTGAATCTGAAGAGGTCACCCGTTAGGACTCACCTTGAAATGGATCTTTTCTCAGTAAAGTCAGAAAAATGGAGAGAAACATCTTAAATATGTAATAAACTGGCTTTAGGCCGGCGTGCATGGACTTTTGAGGATTTGGATACATGGTCACAGGGATTTCTTTGATTGTCAGGCCTGCACGATGGAGCATGATGATGACGTCAGCATCCGGAAAATCTGTGGGATAATAATCGCTGGCATAGAAGCGGATGGCGCTGCTATTTAAGGCCTGATATCCGGATGTCGGGTCAGTGATTTTCTGACCAATGATGACAGAAGCAAGCCAAGCAAAGATGAGCATCCCGGCCTTGCGGATAAGAGGCGCCTTATATCTTCCCCCATCCAAAAACCTCGATCCCATGGCAACGTCTGCCTCTCCATCCAAGACCACCTTTAGCAGCTTTGGGATATCCTTTGGATCATGCTGGCCATCTGCGTCTATCTGCACCGCATATTCATACCCATGCTTCAGGGCATACTTGAAACCGGCCTGCAATGCTGCTCCATAACCCATATTGTAAGGTAGATTGACTACCCGCTCACCGAGTAGCCGTACGATTTCTTCTGTCCGATCCTGTCCCCCGTCATTGATGACCAGAATATAAACATCAGGAACTGCTTTTTTTATTTCCTTTATTACGCCTGCGATGTTTTTTTCTTCGTTATAGGCAGGAATGATGACAACAGTTTTATCTTTCATGCTATTTTTTCTTTTGAATTCTTCCCTTTTCTGCGATAATAATATTACTTATATACAATATCCGATTCCCGGGCGTCAAACAATAAGAGGGTTGCTTTTAACGCACCCGCCTGAGAAGGCGTGCTGTGCCTGGAGGGTGGGTGCGTATCTTAGCTACCTCGTTAGCCATTCAGGAGGGAAATGATGCCGATCAGACAGAAGGTATTTGCCTTGGCAATAGGCATAGCCATCTTCCTTTTTATTCTTGAAATGGTCCGCAGAAGAAAACTCCGGGAAGAATATTCCTGGCTATGGCTCCTAACGGGATGTGGCATCATTGTGCTTGTGATCTGGTATGATCTTCTTGTCCTTATCACCGAACTCATCGGCGCGGTGTTGCCCACAACCACACTCTTCCTCTTTGGCATGATTTTTTTAATGTTGATCGCTCTTCATTACTCGATTAAGATATCGGCCATGACCGATCAGGTAAGAAAGCTGGCCCAGGAACTGGCCATCCTGAAAGCAGAGGAGGACGAGCGCAAGCAACGGAAAGAAAGCTGAAGCCCAACTATGTGAACGGTCTCAATGAAGGAAAAGTTTTTTCATCTCTCACAGAGCCCGCAGGGGCGCAAAGTTTTTGAGCTGAATTCCTGAGAGGGGAATTCAGCTCAATGTGCCGTCCCGCTACCGCGGGATATGTTTACAAGGCGAACGCTGGAAATTCTTATGGAGCTGAATCAACTGTCGTCTCAGATAATTAAAGCCGCAATCATCGTGCATAAGAAACTTGGGCCGGGGTTGTTAGAGTCTGTCTACCAGTCCTGTATGGTTATTGAACTGAGAAATATGGGCATAAGGGTTGAATCTGAGGTGCACCTACCGATTTTTTATCGCGGGCAAAAGGTCCATGAGGAGGGGCTTCGACTGGATCTGTTGGTTGAGGATACCATTATTGTTGAGCTAAAGTCAGTGGAAGAAGTTCGGCCGGTGCACAAAAAGCAGCTTTTGACTTATTTACGCTTAGCTAAGAAGCCGCTTGGTTTGTTGATTAATTTCAATGAGCCTTTACTCAAAAATGGCATTAGCAGGATTATCAATACTCCGCCTTCGGCGGACTGATGTTTGGCCTGATTTTTCCCTCTCAAAAAATCAGGCCAAGGAAAAATTATCTCAGTGATCTCTGGGGGCTCGAGTGACTGCAAGGAACGGGCGAGAGATTCTTGAACCTGTATTAAGGAGTTGTGTAAAACAATGAACCAGACAAAAAACGTGGCACTATCGGGCGCAAAGAAACATCTTTTGGCCATCCTTTTAATAAGCATTGTGGCCACGGCTATCTATTCAAACAGCTTTGACTGTTCATTTCACTTTGATGATCAGCATGCGATTGTAGAGAACTATGCCATCCACAGATTTGATTTAAAGCAAATTTTTTCTTCCTCACCCCGTCCCATATTAGACCTTACATTGGCGATCAATTACTATTTTGGCAAGCTTGATGTCTTTGGCTACCACCTGGTTAACCTGCTTCTCCATATCTCAAACGGTATTATGCTTTATTTTATCCTTCTTTGGACAGCCAGTCTTCCATCCATGAAAGAAGAATATCAGGATAGGTCGTACAGGATAGCCATTTATGCCTCTTTGATCTTTGTTGCACATCCGATTCAAACGCAGGCTGTCACATACATTATCAGCCGGTCGTCAGTTCTGGCGACAACGTTCTATCTGTTGACTCTTCTCTTGTTCATCCAGGCCTTTAGGGCAAAGGGCAAAGGGCAGAGCGCAGAGGGCCAGGAGCAGGAAATTATCCGCTTCAAGCCTTTGACGCTATATCTGATTGGTGCCTTTTTTGCCTCCTGCCTCGGTATGGGGAGCAAGCAGATCGCAGCCACCCTTCCTTTGACCCTTCTGATCTACGATTTCTACTTTATCTCTAACGGGGATTGGAGGGCCCTGAAAGACCACTATAAGGTCCATCTGGCTATGTTCTCCACCATAAGTGTTGCTGTCTACCTGAGTGCATCCGGACTCCAAAAGTTTGTTTCCTTTGATTATGCTAAGGGGGTTCCAATGCTGGTTGGTGAACCGGTCACTTCCTGGCAATACTTTTTGACACAGCTTCATGTCATCCCCTATTACATCAAGCTCCTTTTTATTCCCACCAATCTCAATCTTGACTATGACTGGCCGATTACCCGAAGTATTGACCTTTCAACTGCCCTCTTTTTTATCCTCCTTGCAGCCATCGTGGTCTTTGCCATCTGGGTATACAGGCGGGCAAGACTTCTTTCTTTTGGGATTATCTGGTTTTTTGTCACCCTTTCGGTCACCTCAAGCTTTATCGTCATCTATGATGTGATCTTTGAACACCGGCTTTACCTGCCCTCCGTAGGATTTGCCCTGTTCATGGCCCTTATCATCAGCAGGATATCCCAATTGAGGTTTGGGCAAATGGCTGGGAATTGATCTGGATTAAGGTTCAGGGCGTGGAAGACCTCTTTTTTGGATTTTTCGTTAAGATGTATTCAGAGTCAGTCAGAAACAGGTGCATCCCAAGAAATTCAATCTTATCGACCTGGCTATTCACAACACGATCTGAGCTTTCGATTTTTTGAAAACAATCGCTTTTTCGATAATGTGTTCAATGCGTTAGGCCGAGCAGGTGGAAATCTATCTATCCTATAGAGGACGAGAATACCCCCTAAAGGTCATAAATGATCGATTATTGTCCAATTAAGGTAAAATATATTGAGTTCGTGCTGGTGATAAGCTTGCTGGCGACATACAGCCTTGCTACCTATCAGCGCAATTTTGTCTGGAAGAACCCTCTTGTTCTGTGGCGCGATTGTACTCAAAAATCTCCTGGTAAACCTCGCCCATGTAATAATCTGGGAAATGCTTACTATAGGGCGGGATTCATCCACAAGGCAATCTGTGAATACAAGCGGGCAATCACCTTAGCCCCTGATTATGCAAAAGCTTACAATAACCTTGGAGCTACTTATTATGAGATTGGGTTTGTGGATAAAGCCATTGATGAATACAGAAAGTCTTTAGAACTGAATCCCGAGGATGGAGAGGCTCGTTATAATTATGCAACGGCCCTTCACAAAAAAGGACGAGTCGATGAGGCAATTGTTGAATATAAGGTGAGTGTGAGGCTAAAACCTAAAAATGCCGATGCCCACTACAATCTGGGCATTGCCTACTTGAGCAAGGGACGCTTTAAGCAAGCATTGATGGAATTCAAAGCCGTTTTGATGTTACGACCCGATCATACTGGTGCGCGCTATTATTTAACCAGAGCGAAACTTAGGGCCTCCGCCCCAAGATGATGGAATGATTATGAAATGAATTTGTTGAGATATATTGAATTCCTGGTGCTCATAGGACTGGTGGCGGTATTCGGTTTTGCGACCTATCAACGAAACCATGCCTGGAAAGATGATCTTTCCCTCTGGTCTGATGTGGTTGAAAAATCACCAGGGAAGTTTCGGGACCATAACAACCTTGGAAATGTCTATGTAAAATTGGAGCAATACGATCGGGCCATGGCTGAATTGAAATATACATTGGTACTGAATCCGCGAGCAGATAAGGCTCATAATAATCTGGGGAATATTTATTTGGCCAGGGACCAAATAGATCAGGCAATGGCCGAATATAAGAAGGCCCTTGAGTTACAGCCGCGTGCGAGTGAGACATTGCTTAACCTTGGGTCTTGCTATTTGAAAAAGGGATTATACCAGATGGCCATCTCTAGTTTTAAAAAGGCGCTGGGGATAAGGCCAGACTATATTAAGGCCCGATGTAGTTTGGGATATGTTTATGATGAGATGGGTCTTGTTGATATGGCCATCCGTGAATATCAAACAGTCCTCCGTATCGCCCCGGACCATGTCAAGGCTCATTACAATATCGGTTTAGCTTATGATAAGAAGGGGTTATTAGATCGAGCCGTCACCTACTACAAAAAGGCATTGAGATTAAAGCCGGATTATCCTGAAGCCCTGTCCAACCTCGGGGTGATCTATGCCAAACAGGGGCAGCTGGATCAGGCCGTAGAGCTGTTTGAAAGGGCCTTGGATTTCAAACCCGATGATCCTGTATCCATGCTTAACCTGGCTTTTGCATATGAGCAATTGGCAAGGCAGAACGCGCAAAAGGCGAGCCGCAAGGCGCTGAGGGTTAAGGCTATTCAGACATACCAGAAGGTTCGCATGCTTGATCCTGACAATATCAGGGCCGGGGAGGGGCTCCGCAGGCTGAAAGCCAAGGGGTAGGTGCATAGCCGGGCGCATTTCCCTGCAGGTTCTGCCTGACGGCAGTGCTTCGCGGGCTGCAGGGAGCTTCAATGCTGTGTGTATATGAAACTTGTGAAACCGAATCTATGTGTTGAGCTCCTGGTCGTAACAAGCCTGTTGGTGGTATTCAGTGTTGCGACCCATCAGCGTCATTCTGTCTGGAAAACAGATCTTTCCCTCTGGTCGGATGTGGTGGCAAAATCCCCCACCAAGGCCAGGCCACACAATAACCTTGGCATGTTATACGGCAAACTGGGATTATATGATAAGGGCATACCTGAACTGAAAGAGGCCATCAGGTTAAATCCCCATTATCCCTGGGCCTATAATAACCTGGGGTTATCCTATTATAAAAAAGGCTTACTTGATAAGGCGATTGTTGAATTTAAAAACGCTATTCAGCTAAAGCCAGATTATGCCAAGGCTCATGTCAACCTTGGCATTGTTTACGAGGATAAGGGGTTAATAGATGAGGCGCTGGCACATTATAGGAGGGCTGTTGAACTAAAGCCCTATGATCCCTATTATCTGCAGGCCTATATCCACCTTGGTCTTATCTTGAGAGAAAAGGGCCTGGTGGATGCGGCCATTGTACAGTATAGAAAGGTCGTTGACTTAAACCCGAACGATGCCTCTGCTCGAAGTGATCTGGGTGTGTGTTACTTTGAAAAAGGATGGACAGATAGGGCCATAGAACAATTTGAAATGGCTATCAGGATCGACCCGAATCACGCTGATGCGCATTATAATCTGGGGGTGGCCTATGGCTCAAAGGAGAAATATGATCTGGCCTTCAGGGAGATGCGTAAGGCCAAGGAGCTTCGTTCAATAAACCAATAGAAAAGCAGATTGTTGAAGGCATAAAGGGTTTGGGCGAAGCCCTCGCTTTCAATGCCTGGCTATCCGGACTCAGGCGATGCAACCCATCATAAAACAAAGGAAAACATATATCGAACTCATCATATTGATCTCTTTTGTGGCAGCGCTTGGGGTCGCAACATACCAGCGGAATCTTATATGGAGAGACGAGTTTCGCCTTTGGTCAGATGTGGTTGGGAAATCCCCTGACAAGGCCAGACCCCATAACAATCTGGGGCTTGCGCATCTGCGAAATAAGGCACACGGACAGGCCATACGCCAATTTTTAAAGGCCTTGGACCTTAAGCCAACCTTTGTAGAAGCCCATTACAATCTGGGGATTGCCTATCAGGGCATAGGATTATACAACAGGGCTGTACTCGCGTATCAGAAAGTCCTGGCCGCACATCAATGTCTGCCCGGAGATGAAACGCGTTTGAGGTTTTATTTTGGCGAGCTACACAACAATTTAGGGGTGTGCTATTTTACCATAGGGCGGGTCAATCAGGCCCTGAGCGAATTCCAGGAGGCGATTAAGATCAGGCCTGACCATGCGAATGCACGGTATAACCTGGAGATCGCCTCTAAAATAATCAAAAACGCGAAGAGACCGACTTTAATAAAATGAAATTTTCCCCTTTTCCCCCTGCCTCTGAATCCAGAGGCAGGGGAAGGGGAAGTGCAACCACATAGGCCAAGTTAATGAGGCCCTTTAATTATGCGCCGTCCTTGGCGGTATGACATAGGAAGCAGCCTGTACCTGCAGTGGTACCGGTTGTACCAGCGACCATACCGGAATAATCCCACCTCAGCAGATCAGCATAATCGCTCCCGTGAGCCCGATGGCAGGAGAGACAGGTCACGATCGTATCGTCAGAGTATGTCACGCTGCTTACCACCGTGCCGACATCCACGCTTGCCACAGGGGCAACCACGCTGTAAGTTGACCCATCCCCATTATATGTCCTGTACTCTGAGCCGACGGCTGTATTGCCCATGTCATAATCCGTGGGGTGCCTGACCCAGTTACCCCAGGTGCCATCATCAATACCACCTGTAGCCGTGTCGCCGCCAGCGTTGTCAGAGCTGTGGAAAAAGCCGTGGCATTCAGCGCAAAGGTAGCTGATGGTATCTGTTCCGCCGGTATAAATATCGTCAGTCCGATCTTTGCCCTTGTACTGATTGTGTGCCGTAGCCGTTGGTTTGTACTCCCACTTTCCGCCGGTGCCCCCGGACGTGTTCCACTCTTTTCCGACAATACCTTTCAGGAAACGGTAACTTTTGGCAACGGTGGACCCGTCAATCGTGGTATCATCGCCGTGGTGAGCTCCAGAAATTGCAGCAAACTGGTCACTCTGGCCGTGGTCCCCGTGGCAGCCATAGGTACCCGCACAGCGCAAACGATTTGACCCCCATGTGGCAGGGAGCCCAAGGCTCTGCCCTAAGGTGGCGTCATAACCCGGAGGGGTGTTCGTAAGCTGAGAATCAGCAACAGAGCTGATACCGAGCACGTTATGCGCCTTGGCATCCCCGGCCTGGGTTCCTTCGTCAGCCTTCATATAGTAGAAGGTCCCACCGGCCAGCGTATTGCCGGCAACACCGTAATCTCCATACGTAGGATCCTGGGTCTGGTGCACATACGGGGTGGTGTTGCTCCCCGTATTTTGCGTGGCAGAAGGTGCGGTGTGACACCCCACACAACCGGTGACCAGCAAGGCGACATTGGGAGATTGATCGGCCGACCAGCCTTTGTCCGTCCATGCTGAAGGTGCCGGGCTCTGGCTGCTGTGCATGGTGTGGCAGTTGCTACACACGCCGGTGACCGCTGCTGTTGCCGGGCCGGAAAAAGCAACGACCAAGGCTGCGGCTGCCAGGACCCCAGTGAATAGAAACATTGCCCTTTTCATTTGTTTCACCCCCTTATCTTGAAAAAAACCTGTCCGTGTTTCATGTTTCAAATTGTTCACCTCCCTTGGTTACCCGTTCATGTTACTCATATATTGATAAATTGTGTTTGGTCTTGTTGAATGAAAACACCAATACATACATAAACAGATGCATATTACATGCCAAAAAGTACAGAAAAAAACACTTTTACACCCCCCCTTTGGGTTCATCCTTATGGCTATGGCAGGCAAAGCACCCAGAATTATTGCGGCCGCCTCCGGCCACCATGGTGCTGTAATCCCACCTGAGCAAATAGGGATTGGGTGTGCCGTGAGGGCGATGACAGGACAGACACATCACCCGCGCTGAATTCCTGTCCGGGTTATCAGGGTCAGGATAACTCACCGGGACATCTTTCCTGTGTATATAACCAGCATATTCTCCCTTCCGCGGAATCGGCGTATTTGTGGGGTGGCGTACCCAGAAGCCATTGTTTTTCTGGTTGGCAAGGCCGCAAAACTCGCCGTGGCATGCTGAACAATAAAGATCACCGCTTTTGTATATGTTATGGCCATTGCCGTATTCGTATTGCGGATCGCCAACCCCGCCAATATCGGACCCCAGAAAACGGTATCCATGTTTGTCCGAATGATGCCTGACATCTCTGTGGCATGCGGTACAGGAGCCGCCGGCCTTTATAAAATGCAATTGGCCTGAACCGTAGTAAAAATTGCCACCGGCCAGGGGTGCTTCTGGTTCTTGTCCATTTTTTACAATGGGCACCATATTCTTTCCAATCTTTGCAAGCGTATGGCTGTTAGCATCCGCGTGGCAACTTTCACAGGCTTCTGTCAGGCGAGACGCATACAGTCCCCTGGAATTTTTACCATTTTCGTCTTGCATCGCATGGACAGTGTGACAGTCCGCGCAAGAATCCGTTTTCACTTTGGCACTTCCTGCAGCGGAAAAAAGAGCAATCAAGGCGGTTACTGCCACCATGATAAAAAGGATGAAGCCCGCTCCAGCCGAAAAGCTGCTATGTATAGAGAGTACCATCTTTTTCATCTCACGTCTTCAATAAAAAAGCCCGCTCTCCATATGTGAGACGGGCATCTTCACCATTTCTGTCTGGCAGCTCCGCTGTCCACCCTGATACGGACCGGTAGCTTTGCGTCCCACCCTCACGAGAGGTTTGCCCTTCGACAGCTCTATCTTTTAGTCCTTCATCGTACATATCGGCAGATTTCAAAGAAAACTTTAATTTTTTGATCGATTTATTAATTGATATGAATTTTTTTTGTCAACATGAAAATCGCTATAATGTTCCAATAGCACCTAATGCTTTTAAAAAATGCCTGCAAATCCAACACACCAACAACCTTAAATCACATCTTTCAAAGGTGTAACAACTTCGCTATCTGAAAAGACAGCTACCCATTATAAATAGTGCAAAATCAATGCAAGATGATGAAAGTAATCAACATCGTTGTGAAACTTTCACTTTGTATTTTACATTTTCAATGATGTTGAGCGGTTACTTCAACCCACTAAACAGTTATCAAGGGGCCCCGTTTTCGAGAGCTTTGCATAACTCCCGATAAATTTCTCATCAGATAGTTGTTTTTTTCTTTCCATAGAGAAAAAACTCTAAAAAAACTAGGATAAGGTGTTGATTATACTTGACTATAAGCTGCT
>Ga0180301_10000629_pt1 | contig 27205 bp, 14 predicted proteins | sample GuaBasSediGuay16_FD_121797 | JGI IMG/M metagenome (GOLD analysis project Ga0180301, IMG submission 121797) | Subseafloor sediment microbial communities from Guaymas Basin, Gulf of California, Mexico - Guay16, Core 4569-2, 12-15 cm | ecosystem: Environmental > Aquatic > Marine > Hydrothermal... | reverse complement strand
CCCTTTTCCTGCAGGATTTCGAGCAAATCGAGCGACGGCGATTCGCGGACGTCGGATATATCCCGTTTGTAAGCGATTCCGAGAACGACTATTTTGCACCCGTTAATCGGTTTGCCGAATTTATTAAGCAAATCGGCGGTTTGTGCTACGACATAAGCCGGCATATTGCCGTTAATCTCTCCGGCTAGTTCGATAAATCTCGCGTAGTAGTTTAGGCTTTTAAGTTTCCATGATAGATAATGCGGGTCGATTGGGATACAATGCCCGCCGAGTCCCGGACCGGGATAAAACGGCATAAATCCGAACGGTTTCGTTGCGGCGGCATCTATAATCTCCCAGACGTCGATACCGAGACGGTCGCACATAAGGGCGACCTCGTTGACGAGACCGATATTGACGCTGCGGAAAGTATTTTCGAGCAGTTTAACCATTTCGGCGGCTTTAGTCGAGGAAACCGGCACGACTTTTTCGATAGTAGTTTCGTAAAATGCGCGGGCAACCCTTGTGCATGCCGGCGTAACCCCACCGACGACCTTCGGCGTGTTGTGAGTCTGATAGACCGGGTTACCGGGGTCGACTCTTTCGGGGGAAAAAGCGAGAAAGAAACCCTCCCCTATTTTCAGACCGCTCTCTTCGAGCATGGGGAGAATAAGCTCTTCGGTCGTTCCCGGATAGGTCGTCGATTCGAGGACGGCGAGCGTGCCTTCGGTTATATATTTTCTGATTTTCTCGCCGGCGTCGAGAATATACGAAACATCGGGGTCTTTAGTTTTGTTAAGCGGCGTCGGGACACAGATTAGAATAATATCGGCGTTTGCCATAACCGCCGGGTCGGTAGTGCACGTGAGTTTTCCTGAATCGACGAACTTCTTTACTGTTTCGGGCGGGATATCGTCCACGTCGGAGCCGCCGGAGTTGATTATTTTCGCTTTGCGCTCCGAAACATCGTAACCATCGACAACGAACCCGGCATTGCAGGCCTCTACGGCCAGCGGCAGTCCGACATAGCCCATACCGATAACGCATACGCGCGCGGTGCGGTGTGAGATTTTATTCAGTAGTTCTTCTAACCGGTTTTCCGTCATATTTGCTCCTTGAAATGAATACCCTCGACCCTTTTGCCTGTTTAACTAATTATCGAGAAGCGATAGTTGTTGTTCTGTTTCAGATGAGTAACCTATGAGATTACGAACTTGGCCGACCTAACAAGGCTAATGCTGTTGTAATTCTCTATGTTTTTAAATTCAAATTCCCAAATGAAATATTCGTTTTCGTCTTTTTCAAAGAATACAGGAATAACCTTCTTTGATGTGTGCTCTTGCCATTGCCGGTACGGATAGTAGAGCTGCCTGATGATTGTATTACTGACGCCGGGCCTTTTTGCCTCAATGAGAATTACTTGCTCCTTGCCTTCATACCCGGCGTCTACCTCTGTCTGCACGCTCTTTGCTGTTATTTTATGTTTATCAACGAAGAACGAGAACTCTGGGGTATATTTTCTGCCTCTGATGGTCAGAACAAGCGATTCGTCATCCATGAAATTCCTTATAAGGCTCGAGGCGTAAGCAAAGTCAATATGCTGCATTTCGGAATCGCCAATTTTTGAAGTGTCGAGTTTAAAATCAAGTTTGGATTTATAAGTTATCGGTGTCTCTGTAACCTGCGGGATGTCTACGTAACCTTCTCCTTTAATGATCGTATAAAATTTGTTTTTAATTGGCAGAATAAAAAGTTCTTTTTCTTTAAAAACGTCCGGCCTATCTTCTCGCGTGTCCTGTTTGCAAAGAACACGAACTTCTCTGTCACCAGTGGTTCCGAAATGCCGTGATACTTCCTTAATCTCTTCCGCACTGATATTGAATGGGCTTTCGTCGAAATTATGTTCATTGATCCGATATTCTTTAAAGATCGCTTCCCAGGGTTTATTATGCATTGTTCTCCTTAAATCTTCAACGTAGTTTGAACAAGGCTTTTAGGCAAAGTCACTTGAACATTTTTTAATCTATTTTTGGCAATCTTATTGTATTCTGGATTATTATCAATCATTACCCAATCTCTTTTTAGTCCTTGTGCGACGACGCCAGTAGTCCCACTGCCCGAAAAACAATCGAGAATTGAATCACTTTTATTTGTTGCAATAAGGATTATTCGTCTTATTAAATCTATCGGTTTTTGAGAAGGATGTTTGCCATAGGTCCTCTCCTTTTGCGAAGGATAAGGGATTTCCCAAACATTGCGCATCTGTTTGTTGGTGTTAAGTTCTTTTGAAATGTCATAATTAAACGTCCAGCCCTTTGCTTTCGCTTTAGTTGCATTACAAGCCCATATAATATATTCAGTGCTTTCGGTCAACATTCGGCATGTGATATTTGGTTGTGCATTTGGTTTAAACCAAACTATAGAATTTATGATTTTCAAATCCTTTTCATTTATTATAAAGCCAATATCGTATATGTTGTGAAAGGAACCAAAGATGAAGATGTTTCCGTTCGGTTTCACAACACGGCAGACTTCATTTAGCCATTCCCTCGTGAAATCGAGATAATCTTCCCGCGAGAAAACATCCCATTTTTCTTCCATCGTAATATGATTTGAGAAAGCCCATCCCAAGCCTTTTCTCTTACTCATATTGTAAGGCGGGTCGGTAATGCAATGGTCGATACAATCATCATCCCATTGCCGCATTATTTCAATACAATCGCCTTCGTAAATTTTATTTAATTCTGGTTTCATCTTACTTTTGCTCCGGGCGGTAGTTCGCCGTCGACTGTGAGGATACGGACGACACCTTTATCCTCGGCGGCGAGGAGCATCCCGCGCGACTCGTAGCCGCGTATCTTCGCCGGTTCGAGATTCGACACTACGACCAGCGTTCTGCCAAGCAGTTCTTCCGGCTTATACCACTGTGCGAGGCCTGCTACAAGCTGGCGCGTCTCGGTGCCCATATCGACCTGAAGAAGATATAGTTTGTCGGCTTCTGGCACGCGTTTGCATTCCTTAACCTTGCCGAGAACGAGCTTGACCTTCGAGAATTGCGCAATATCGATAAGTCCTTCGGCGGGTTCAGCCTCCGGCGGAGTGGCTTCCTCGGCGGTGAATTCTTTCAGCATTTCTTTTTCATCGATGCGCGGGAATAGCGGTTCGCCCACTTTTGTTTGTGTTTCCGGTTTCAGCAGTCCCCATTCGGAGGCGTCATCGAGTCGGACCGGTTTATCGCCAATTCCGAGCCGATAGCGGATTTCATCGCAGGAATCGGGCATCGCAGGCCAATAGAGAATCGAAGCGATGCGCAGTGCTTCGGCGGCATTGTATAATACCGTCTCGAGGCGTTCGTATTCTTCAGATTTCGCCAGCTTCCACGGTGATGTGCGTTCGAGATATCGGTTGGTTTCACCGACCAGTTCGCCCGCGGCTTCGAGAGCGCGCGACAAACGCATTTTCCAGACCTCTTCGCGGACCTTTTCGGTTGCAGCGAAAGCGGTATCGCGAAGGGACTTCTCCTCGTCGGTCGCTTCGCCCGGTTCCGGTATCAGACCGTTGAAATTCTGTTGAAGTAGCCCGAGAACGCGACTCGTCAGATTACCAAGGTCGTTCGCGAGGTCGGTATTTATACGTCTAATCATAGATTCGAAACTAAACTGGCAATCGAGAGCCATAACCTTTTCACGTAGCAAGAAATAGCGTAATGCATCGCGTCCAAGGAATTTTATCAATTTCGGTATGGGGACAGCGTTGCCGAGCGATTTGCCCATTTTCGTAGCCTCGACCATCCACCAGCCGTGACTGTAGACGGTTTTTGGCGGGTCGATACCGAGCGCGCGAAGCATAATCGGCCAGTAGACTGCGTGCGTCGTTACGATGTCCTTGCCGATTGTGTGATAGTCTGCCGGCCAGGTATGTTCGAACCTATCGGGATGTTCGGGCCAACCCGCGCCTGTGATATAATTTAGCAGTGCATCGAACCAGACATAACAGACGTAATCCTTATCGAAAGGGAGTTCGATACCCCATGAAAGCCTTTCTTTCGGTCGGGATACGCAGAGGTCTGTCAACTGCCCTTTCAAAAATCCGAGTATCTCGTTCTTGCGATTTTCCGGCTGGATAAATTCGGGGTGTTCACCGATATAATCTATCAACCAGTCCTGATATTTGCTCATTCTGAAGAAATAATTTTTCTCGGCGAGTTGTTTCACGGGGCGTCCGCAATCGGGGCAATTGCCGTCGACGAGGTCCTTCTCCATCCAAAAACGTTCGCACGGGACACAATACCATCCGGAATACTCGTCCTGATATATCTCGCCCGCTTCCCATAGAATTTGCAGAGCTTTTTTGACCGCCTTTACGTGGTGTTTATCGGTCGTGCGGATAAAATAGTCGTATTCTATGCCGAGGTCTTTCCAGAATTTTTTAAAATTCTTCACATAAATATCGCAATGCTGTTTGGGAGACATATTATTTGCCGCTGCGGCTTCGGCGATTTTCTGCCCATGCTCGTCGGTCCCTGTCATAAAATAGACCTCCTCGCCGGCTATTCTGTGATAACGTGCGATAGCATCTACGACCACTGTTGTGTAGGCGTGACCGACGTGTGGGTTATCATTGACGTAATAAAGCGGAGTGGTAATATAAAACGGTTTGTGCATAATCGCCTCTTCTTTATATAAAATTCAATAATATTATAAACTAATCTTATAATTCATTTTTGTCAAGGCTGGATTAGCGGAATTTGTCTAGTAAAGGGATATAATCGGATAGTCAAACAGATAGAACTTTATCACAGAAACGATAGTTGGAATGGATTTTTTATGAACCAGTCATTGGTGCTGATAAATCGGTGTTACTCGGCGCTTTCTTCATTAAGTTTGGCTTTAAGGTCCTTAATCCATCTGTCGACTTCTATGGCTCTAAAAGCAACATTATGGAAGGCGTATTCGTATTGTTCGAGAGCGAGATTCAAATAGCCTAATTCTTCGTATATCACTCCGGCCAGCAGGTTCGCGACAAACATACGATTGTTTACTTCCGCTGTCTTCAGGAAAAGCGCGGCGGCTTGTTTCTTATTGCCGAGGTCATATTCGACGAGAGCCAGATTATACCATGCCCAGAAATTCGTAGAATCGGCTTCGACAGCCTGTTTTAGCGGATAGGCGGCTTCTTCTTTTCTGCCGAGGAGGTATAACAGGGCGCCCTTAAAAACGGAAAGGTTCGGGTCGTGTTTTTCTATAAGTAACGAATCGACGACTCTTAGACCGCTTTCCCACAGAAGAGGGTTTTCCATTATTCTGGATAGTTCTACCGAGGCTCTCCAGCGTGGTGGGAGCATCTCGCCGGAGGTGGCCAGGTCCGTTAGGACGGACTCTGCCCAGTCCGTTTCGCCATAGGATAGGGCGTCGGCGACGCGCGAAAGCGATAAACCCGACGAGATAGGCTCACCCAGATTATGACGAACATATCTTTTCCTGCCGTCGGGGAATAAGGCGATAATAGCAAAACGGCCCTCACCTTCATAAAACGGGGCAAAACCGCCGAGGTCGCCGCTAATCTCGAAAGCTCCGCGTTCGCTTTGCAGACTGTCTCCGTGCCCGATATATACGGACCCGAATAGTTTATGCATATCTTGAATCGATTCGTTAATAAACTCGTTTTCGATTTCCCTCCCGAAAGCTATCCATCCGCGAATACCGACAATTATTGCGTCGCTGCCGGCATCGTGTTTAATCCTGAACGTAAATCTGTATTTCCCGGGCTCCTGTGTGGGGATATAATCGACATCGAGGGTAAGCCTGCCGGTTTTCGACCTTGTTTCGAGACGCTCCTTACCGAATCTCGCCTCGCGGAAAAAATCGAACGCGTCATCGAGAGCGTCCTCTTCGTCGGTTTGCAGAAACTCCATTAAGGAGACCATTCCGAGCGATTCGGTAAGTTGCGTTCGGGACTTCTTTTTTGCCTCTTTTATTCTGAATTTGAGGAGTTTTCGTGCGCGGTCGAATTCTCCGAATTGCGCGAGAAGCAGGGAGTAATCGCGGAGTGCGAGGTCGTCCTCCGGGTTGAGTTCGAGGTGCAGTTTAAAAAGAGAATCCGGTAGTTCGAAACAGCCGGCGGTGGTGAGCACTCGCGCGAGGTCGGCGAGATAGGTTTTCTCCATACCGGCTTCGAAATGGGCGATATAGAGATACATCACCGCTAAAACCTGGTCGTTATCTATGAACGATGAATCGATAAGGTCGGCGAGCATCTCGGGGGCGCCAAGCTCTTGTTGGTAAGTTCTTGCTGCTTTTTCAGCCGATTGTAGGAATCTTTGAGAGCAGATACCGTCGGTCAGGTCGATAATATCCTGCCCAAAGGCCGGGGGGCTCGATATAAGCCCCCCGATTAGGACTGCTATTACGTATAGAGTTTTATTCCGGCATATAGGCATTATCCCATGCGCCCTTAAGGATTGCGACCGCCTCTCTGCCGGCTATGTATAGTTTCGCAGAGGGACCGCTGCCTATTTGCGATAGCCCTGTCGGCGCTGTAATATCGCTCGAAATTCTTCCCAGCGACTCGAAACTGCTGGTGTATTTATACACATCGCCGGATACGTAATCGGCGACGAAAATAAACCCGTCTGGGTCGACGAATATCGCTCCGGGAGTCTTTTGTTCTGGGAGTTCGAGGCTTTCTATCATCTCGCCGGTGAGGGAGAAAACGAACACCTTTCCGAGAACGATGTCTGTAATCAGAAATCTCCTGTCGGAGGCGCGATAGGCTATACCGATAGGATGTTCGAGTTGGGTATCGCCGAATTCGCTTCTGTAGTTTACGCCCTCGAATACGACTACGCGGCTGTTGCCTGTATCCACGATATAGTATTTACCTTCTACAGCGATAGCTGCGGAAGGTTTTACGAGAGAGTTGCCACCGTAAGATTCACCCTTTACCGCTATGGGTTGAACATCGCCGCCGTCGGCGGTAATAAGTTTAATCTGCCCTGCGCGCCCATCGACAACCAAAAGGTAATCGCCGTCAACGGCCAGTCCGGTTACCGCGGAAACTTTGATATCGTCGTATGATACGGAGGATATTAGTTTCCCGCCGGAATCGCGTCGTAGAATAACCCTCTTATCGTTATTCGCGATTATCACCCAATCGCCGGACGAGGTAATAGCCATAGGCTGGTCGGAGTCGGGCATATCAGAATCCTTAACGTATCTGACCGCTTTTTTGATATTCAAACTAACGTCCTGTTCTTCGGTTATAGACATCGACTCATCGAAACGATAGTATCCCCTCATTTTAACTACTATACCGTGCGTAGCGCGGCTGAGAGTAGCCCTGTATGTGCTTCCGCTGATTTTTTCGGCGAGGCCCTCGTCTCCGTCGATAATGAGCCTGTGTTCGCCGCTTATTTCTTTTCCGTCGGTACCCTTTATAATAAATTCCACGGTGATAGTTGTTTTTGGTGGCAAATCCGGAATAAGTTGGTCTATCGGATAAACCTTTTTACCCTCAGAAACCTTCTGCCACATTAACAAAGCTTGCGCGCGGAGCTCGTCCATCTGGGCTTTAGGGTCGGCGAGAGATTCATAAGTAATCGGCGAGCCGGTGGTTTTCAATCCGCCGGACTGTGGAGGAACGTTGCCCGCGCAATCCAGTTTATCGAAACCCTGTTGGGCTTTCATATGCCACGTATCGGAGCGCGGTGTGCTGGCGATAACCTTTTTCAGATAGGTTCCTTTTGTTACGCAGTTTCCGCTGACCATACCATAAACATAAGCCGGGCGGATATAAGAATCCTTTAATGTATTTAGGGCGCTCTGGGCGCTGCTTCTATCTTCGATATTAAAATAGCCAACCCCGACAGCGTATTTGGCCTCTATACTTAGCGGCGTCGAAACGCCGTCGAGCGTTTTCTTGGCGTCCTGCATAGCAGATTTGGCTTCGTCATCCGATTCGGTAGCGGTCGCTTTTTTGATATAAGCTACCCCTTGAAGGAACTTGGCTTCGTTCCTGAATGCCGCGGCAACGCTTCCGTTCTCCTCGACATAGCCGAACAGCCCGATAGCCAGACCGACATCCAACAATCGAGCCTGGCCGTATTCGCGGTTCGCCTTTTCGAGGAAATAGCGTCCAAAGTTCAGGTATGCTTTGGCGTCGTCGGGTAGCTCGAGGCCTTGCATTCGCAGGTTTGTGATAACCCTGTTAATATCGGCGGTTCCCTTTTGCATACGCTCTTGGACCTCGATAATCTGTATTCTGACGCTGGCCTGATTTAATATTTCCTGCGGGAGGTATTTGGCGTAAGCTCCGCTACTGGAAATGAGTGCCTGGTAGGAGGCCTTTGCCTGTTGAAGGGCGGGGGCTTGTTCGCTTAATGTGGCGTCCCAGAACGTGCATTCGGCTTCGCGGAATTTGGCATCGGCCTTCATTATAGATTCTCGCGTCGTGCCGCCGGCTCTGCCGAGGAAATTCATAAATTGGCTCGACGCCTGCGAATAATTATCGGTTTGTTCGATAGCTTCGATATATTTCACCCATCCTACCCAGTAATTGGCCGCGGATATTCTACCGGAAATAGACTGCCAGCTGCCGATAGCGGCGCCCGGTGTGGTTTCTCCAGAAAAATATCTGAGAAGTTGAGCATCGGCGGCACGCATATCTTTTTCGAGTGTCCATTCTCCGGTAACGGACTGGTCGGCGAGGTTCGCCAGGACGGCTCCGAGTTCTCCCGTTTCACCAGCGGCACCTTTGGCCAGACCGTTAATATAAAGGCTGAATGTAACGTAGGGATTGAGCGCCGCGAAAGCGCCCATAGCGCTTTTTGCTGCGTTAATACGGCTTTCCGCGGTTTCGAGTTCGCTTATGATGGCCTCGTCGCGACTCTGGTTCGAGAGATTACTTTCGCTCCATTCGTCGGGGTGAACCTGCATATAAAGGCGTCCGAGATAGTAGTGGCATTCCCCTTCCATCAAACGCGAGAGGACGGCGATTTGTTCGTTCTGTGCGTCGTTTAGTTCGGCAAAATAGCCGGCGGCGGTGTTCAAATCGTTCTTTGCGGCTGTTCGTTCTGAAACCTGGAACATCTTGATTGCGCCTCGTTTAAAAAGGCAGAACGCCGCGAGGTATTTGGCTTGTTCTATCTCCGACGTCATTTGTTCACGTGATTCCTCGAGTGCAGGGTCCTCGAGAAAGCCTCTAAAATCGCCGTATGCCGCACTAAGTTTAGCTATTTGCACATTCTCCACATTGCTTAACTGATATTGCCTGAACGAACACAATCCTTTGCGGTATTTACTATCGAGATAAAAACGCCCGAGTTTATCGATATTGGTGAAAGCGGTTCCGGCGTCGGTAAAGGCTAAGGACGCTTCGTCGAGTTTATCGCTGCTTTCCGCGAGTTTACCCCAGTAGTATAACGCCAATCCACGGAAATACTTGGCCTGAGCCTCTTCGCCGGTGCCGATAATCCCGGATAAAAATTGCTCGGAGATTTCGGCGGCACGCTGGAAATGACCAATCGCAGCGTCTTTCTGATTATCCTTGATAGCGTCGGCGCCGGCCTCGTAGGCTTCGTTAATAGCGCCGATTCCCAGTTCGCGCGACGCGGTAGGCGGAGCGTCGGTAGCGGTGGCATCCGCTGGTTCCTCCGAAACCGGCTCTTCCGGCAACGGTTCTTCGGAAACCGGTTCGTTGGCCTCCTGAGCGAACAATATCGCGCCCATAATGAGAATAATGATAAGAAAGAAGGACTTTATCTTTTTCATTTTGGCCTCTTAGTTTGAGGTTATTAATAATTCTCGTTAATCTACTCAAAATGCGCCCGCCCAATCTGGAACGGGCGCCAGCGCTAATGGACTTCTCCTCTAACTACCTTATTAAAGCCGTATGCGGCGACCATTTCTTTCGGTTCGCCGAACCGGGGCATACTTTGATTCGGAACTCTATCGGCGAGGTTCGCCCCAGACATATCGACCGTAATACGGCTTCGAGCCATCTCGACCTTCACCCAAAGTCTTCCGAAACCCCAGCGTGTGTAGGTCCAGCTCTTTATGATAGCCAGGACTTCATTGTCGAAAGCGGGGTCGAGGGTATTAGACTCGACGGATGCGCCTATAACGGAGCTTTTGACATTATACGATATGATTAACGGCTGCTCGATGATACCGTATTTCAGCTGGAGGTTATTGAAGTCCAGATATTGCGTCGCGTTACCGACCTTAAATATCGGTTCTGGTGGCGGCTGGTATTTAATAACTATATTTCCATAGCCACCGCGGAAGATTATTTTAGGTCCGTCCGGACATTCGAAAGTGCTTTCGCCTTCGGTGCCGGCTTCACAACCGGGCGAAAAAAGCGCTATAGCGGCTATGAGGGCCATTAATACCAGCAGAGGTACGACTGCGTGGATTTTCATCTATCTCACCTCCCTGATATCCGCCCTGAGGTCCGAAATCGGACGGTCCAGCCAGGCAATTTTAGAAATTCCGATATTAAACAATATGGAATGGACTTTTACTACCTCGCCGTAAGGTGTATTCCTTGCCGCACTGATAATTACTTTCACATCCTGCTGGTTGATAGCCTCCTGGAATTTAGCTCTCAGTCCGGTTTCGTTGAACCATAGCCCTTTGTTTTCGGCGAGGGTCAATTCGCTTTCCAGAGCGAGAGGTAAATTAAGTAAGTGCCTATTTTTATCGATGTCTTTATAAAATTCGGCAGAGGTCGGTGTGCCGTCGAGGACCAGATAACCATACGCGTTCTTCGTCGGGTGCTTTATAACCTGAACCAGGTGCGAGACTTCGGCGCTACCCTGACTTGGCGTAGACAACGACATATTGCCTTCGACCTGTTTCGCCGACTCGACCGCCGGGAGGACACTCATAGTAACCAGAAAGAAAATCATCAACTGGAATATGATATCGACCATACTCGTAAGCTCGGATGTTTCGAGTGCTTCTACTCTTCTCATATTACTTCCCCCCCAACCGTTCTTGAGCGAGTCGTGCGAATCGGAAATAGACCTGATTTATACGCATCGGTTCTTCCTCGTGGTAGCAGAGTTTCATTATATCTAGAACTTTACCGTATGGTGTTCCCTCGTAGGCTCGCATCTCCACTCTCGGCATAGGTTCGTAGTTTGTTCGGGCGGTTCTAATCTGTCTCTCTAATTTACTATACGCTACATCCCACGAGAAAGGCCCCGCTCTGTGCAGGGAGTCCTCTTTGGCTTCCTTAACCGAGGGTATTTCGTGGTTTAGCAGATATACTACAAGATTCCCTTTTACTTCGTCTTCCGCGTCCTCGGCAACATGGATAAGCACCGAACCCGGAGTAATATCCAGGGCTTCACCAAGGCCGACCATACCGGGCATCTGCGGTAGGTCCTCCTTCTCTTTACCCTCCGATTGAGAGCGCGCCTGCCTTTCGACAGTGCCAAGAGCCAGCGTAACCATAAAGAAAATCAGTAGCTGGAAGATGATATCTATCAGGGAGGTCCAATTAGCGCTTGGCCAGATATCAGCTTGTCGTTTGGCCATTTTTGAAACCTCCCTGGTTTACGCTCTATTTAGTATTTCGATTACGATTTCTTCCCATTTCGAGAAGATGAAATCGGCTTTGCCGCGATAGTAATAATACATAAGCATGAATGGAATTCCGAAGAGCAGGCCGAGAATGGTTGTAATCAGCGCCTGCTGTATTCCGCCGGCCAATTTTTCGACCGTTTCGGCCATCTGTGCGTCGGGGTTCTCCCTGAGCTGAGCCTGAATGCCCATAAACGCTTTCTGGATACCCTGCACGGTTCCGAACAGCCCGAGCATAGGCTCGATGGAGCCGAGCGCCCAGAATGTGGTAATTCCCCAGCTTTTCAGGTCGTCGATTTCTTTATACGACGTATTCTCGGTAGCCCGGTCCATCTCCTGGCTCGCCCACCAGTTATTGCGGTTTGCACGCTGGTTTTCCAATGCCGCAAGTAGAACTCTCGGAAACGGGTATTCGAGCGGTTTCTTTTTCAACTTGATTCCGGGAACGCCGTTTTTACATACGTCTATGGCCTGTTCGATAGCAGGAAGTCCTTCGTCGACCCACATACGTTTCTTGACTTCTTCCTGTTCCTGCATCGAGGCTTTGATAAAATCATCGGTGCTTTTCCAGTAGCTTGGGTCCTGAACCATAGCCGCCATCGCACGAGACCAGTATTTAGCGACTTCCCGTATGTATACGTTTCCTTTATCCGATAGGTGGTCGGTTTTGCCAGTCCTATCGAATGGCAAGGCAGCGTAAAGGAACCCCGGTTTGTTCGGCGGGAAAACGTTAGCGAGGCGGAGCCTCCACCAGGTCGTCGGCCAGACGACGAACAACCCGAATAAGGCGAAAGCGATAATAAAATATGTCTGCCATCCGCCGTATTTTAGGTAGAACTTGACCCAGTATATCAGGTTCTTTTTTTCGGCTGCCGCGCCGCCGACCGCTTTTTCGTGTTTATAGACTATCCCACCGCCGAAATCGTCTTTATAGTTTTCGGGTGGGTCGACCAGAACCACGCGGGCGACATAGCTCCGGTCGTATTCGAGTCCGTGGATAGAGGCCGACATTTCCGTCGTCTCTTCCTTTTTTACGATATTTCCGAAAGCAGAATCGGTGGCCACCTCCACTCGATAGGTGTAATCGACTTCTTTCGGGTCGAGAGCGGTCCAGTCGGAAGCATACGTTCCTCTTCTTCCGGCTTTTTTAAAGAAAAGCTCCCACTCCATATGTAGGATGAAACTGTCGGCGGTTTTTTCCCAATCGGCGGCAGAAGTGTGCAACCAGATTGAGTCCTTCTCGCCGGGTCCCTGGGCCATCACTGGCGAAACCGTTCCTAAAACGGCTATTACGACCAGGAGCATCGAAAGATAAGCGATGCTTTTGAACTTCATTTGCGCCTCCTTACTACTCATCTTTGGGTTATTATACTCTTTCATTATCGTCGTTTATTAAAAAGTTTCGGCCCACTTACGGATTTTTCCGGCGCTATCTGTATCTCCTAGTTCTTCATAGCATATAGCGGCCTTCTCGGCGGCCTCGCCGAGAACCGAAGCCTCCATATCCGGATAGAAGATAAGGACATCGAGATAAAGCCCCAGGGCCTCTCTAATTTTCGCGGGGTCTCCGCCCGCCGACGAGAATGTCAAATCGGCGAGAAGTAACGTAGCGTCGTCGGCGACCGAGTTGTCTTTGTATTTCGGGAACATTGGATACGAAACCCGATTGCCGTTCTCGTTCCAAAAACCCGTTGCGAGATTTCTGACCAGAGTTTTTAGATAGTCCATAGCTTTGGTTCTGTCGTCGTCCCGCATAAGTAGCGCCGCGCGATATAGCGCTAGTACCCTTTCGGGGCTATCGACTTTTTGTTCAGCTATACTTTTGTATGCGCCGAGAGCTTCGTCGACCTCGCCGAGTTCCTCCTGAACCCGCGCCATATCGTATTGCAGTCGGATATCGTATTGTGCGCTGTCTCCGCCCGCCGAGATAAGGTTCTCGAGCAAGTTCTTTGCTTCCGTATCCATATTTTTGGCCATACGGGTTTCGCCATACATATAATGAGTTCTCTGGCTGAATATTGTCCTCGCGAGACTGTCGGTAACGACTTTTGTCGGCCAATCGGAACCGTATTTGCCGTAGTATGCTTCGTGGAAGAACTGATACACATCGCCGAGATTAGGTTCTATATCGATGGGTGCCTCGAGCGCTTCGGCGCGAAACCGACAATATCCGTAAATAAGGTTCGCTTTGGCTCCCACAAAACCGCGTTTGGCCATATGCGGTTCTATCATCGAAAGTTGCTGACATGGGTCGCCCTCGATTTCTTCGAGTTTGCGCATCTCCTCGCCCTGAACGGTCAGGGATACGCGTGCGTAACTATTGCCGATGGGGCCTAATGCGCCGCCAGCGTAGTCGAGCATCGGGTAGGTTCCCGCGACTCGTCCCATAAGGTTCTCTATCATAAATCCCAGTCCGAAAGTAATCTCCGGTTTCATAACATCGTAACCGGCGCGGATAGAGAGCCAGTCGAAGCGGTATTCCGCGCCGATTCTGGGTGATATTCCTCTTCCGGAAACCATCTCGCCGTCGGCGGCGAGATACAGGTCGCCGAGCATACGATAGCCGAGTCCAGCTCGGATAGTCAGAGGGTAGGCGTCGCCTGCAATTTCCCCGGCGCCGAGGTTCTGGACGACTAACGCGACCCTATATTTAAACCTCAAATCTTTCGATATAAGACCGATATCGAAACCGCCGAGGCCGGACGCGGACTCTTCGCCCATATTTTTCATCACATATTTCCCGGCGAGACCGGCGTAGAATTTATTCTGCATAAAGGACCTGCCCCAGCCGAGGATACCGACCGATTCACCCCAGGTAAGTTCTCCAGTAGGCCGGTTAAACGAATCACGTCCGTCGATTTTACTTATGCCCTCGTTGACGAACCCGAGGCCGAATCCGCCGAGGTTGCCAATCGGTATCGCAAAACTTCCATATTCGAGTCGGCTGTCGAGATAGCCCTGCGCGTGCATCAGATGGACTTCCCAGCGGCCGAGTTTCCCGAGTCCGGCGGGATTCCATACCAGACCGTCCGTTCCGGTAGGCATAACTGTATAAGCTCTACCCATAGCGAAACTTTTAGCTCCGATACCGCTTCGGAGAAGTTCTCCGGCCTGTCCGGAGTTGCCCTCTGTCGCTATAACACTCAACGGAAGAAGGATGGCGAATGCTAAAATAGCGGTTATATTAATAATCCTACTTTTTAACATCGCTACTCACCTCCTTTCCAGACGGCTATTTTTCGTTTGAAAATCTCTCCTCCTATATCTACCACCGCTACATATACACCTCCCGCGATAACATCACCCTGTCCGTTTTTGCCGTCCCATAGTATATCCACGGCTTTGCTGCCGGATTCGGCGGTCTTCGATTTTTTAACGACGAGGTTGCCGTAGTTGTCATAAACGCTGACCTCCACTGTCGCGCCGGCGTCGAGGCCCTTCACGCGGATTAGCGTCGGTTCGATATCCGGATTGAACGGGTTCGGGAAGTTGGTTATTGTTTTATCGTCGAGGTCGATTACGATAGCCGGTTGCTTGATTTGTGGCGCCGGGTTCTCGGCGCGGTCGAGCAGTTTCGCCCAGAAAACGCGGGCATCCTGGCGGATAGCGCCAGAAGGTTCGGTGCCTTCCGGTATATACGGTTCTTCGGATGCCTCGTATGTGCAATAACCGACTGTGCCGTCTACCGAATCGAAATCGCATTTTTGAAGATTCACGGTAAAATCGGAATCCTCGGCGATAAGCAGCGCGCCGATTACTCCGGGGGTTTCGTCGGTAGCATCGATAGCCTTGAAACCCACAAGCCGTTCGTCGGAGTAGTATTCGTCTCCCGATGTAATATCGAAAGCGACTATATTGCCGACAGACGGTGCGTGCGTGTCGAGAATTATCGACGTCGATTCGATTTTCGATTCCTGCGTGCCGAACCTGACCTGCGCAAAAACCCATTTGACACCGTCGGCGCCGGAACCGATGGAGAAATAACTGTTTTCAGAAAACGCAGTCCAGGTGCCGAGAGAGGTCGGCGATAGTCCGAAACGCATTTCGTCCGGGTCGTCGGGAATGTCGATTTTGGTCATTACGGTGCGTTCGCTGCAGTATTCGTCGTCGTCGGTGTCGTTGCTATCGACAACCGTAAAGCCGAAACCGATAGTATCGGGGATAACGAGCAGGTCGGCGGTTTTCAACGCGCTCGGGTTCCCCGCCGAGTCGATAACTACCACGCCGAGGTCGTAATGCGTATCCGGCACAAGCAGTTCGGCCATAGTTTCCGGGAACGCGGCGTAGAATATAAGCGCCGAGTCGGAGTCCCAGGTCTCGTCGTAGATTGTGCACTCCGGTTCGCCGCCGTCGATTTGCCAGCAGACTTTCCAGAGAAACCCTGGAGCTGGTTCGTCGGTAACGTGAAGCGGCAGGCTGGAAGGCCGTGTAGTAGTAACCTCGACCGTTACCGTCTCTGCGAAAACGTCGAGGAACTCGAAATCCGGGGGTTGTGTATCGTAGCCGCCGTGGATTGTTATCTCGCTGTTCGGGTCGAACGGATTGCCCCAGTTACCCGCAAAGTCGCTGAGGTGTGCGGTGATGTCCTTCCGGCCCTCCGTATCGGTGTCCATAACAAGCGGGATACTATCGGAACTAAACGGGAGGTCTATAGTATGTTCGACAGTATCTATGTTATAAGGAATAGGCTGCCAGAGGTCGAGGTCGACTCCGCCGCCGAACTTCATACTGTCGGTTCCGCAGCCATCGTCGTATTCCCCGGGGATATGACCATAGATATATTCCTCGTTCGACCAACCCATAGCAGCAGTGAAGTAATCGGGGAAAATGTCCACCGAGGACGTATCCCACACGAAGAAACCGTCGGTCAGTTCCGGGGCTGTCTGGTCGAGATAAATCGTATCGGCATCGACCGGACTGACAATAAAGCTCTCCGAGAGCAACCAGCCATAGACGACCTTTTCGCCCTCGCCAGTGCTTAACTGGAACGATACCGTATCGTTATATGTATCCCAGCGCGTGTCCCCCGGCAGCGGGTCGGGGCCCATGGTTTCAGTCAGGATATACTGATACGGCGGTGTCTCCGAATGACCGAGTATAGCGCCCACCGTTCTCTCGTTGGTGCACTCGGTATTCATCGGGTCGCTGTCGAGGTCGAACAAGGTCAGGTCGAGAGTTATTTCCTTATTATATATTATCGACGCGGATGCCGTGCCAGAAATATTACCCGCACAGTCCATAAGCGCAACATAAACGGTTTTCAGGCCGCCGGTCATAGTATCCTGAAGCGTATATGGCATACCGAGTTCGTCGTAATCTATACGCAATAAACGGACTTCGGCGGGGTAATCGCCGAGGTCCTCGAAGATAGCAACATATTTAAGGTTATACGGCGTGTCCTCACCGAAAGCCCTAACCGTAATCTCCGGTTCGTCTGTGTATTCCTGCGAGGTAAGTTCGGTATCCCACAATTGTATCGAATCTAAAGTCGGGATATGCGTATCTAGTGTTATATCGAAAGCGTCCGGCGCAACCTCCGAAGACCAGTTACCCGCCGAATCCTGAACCTCGCCCCAGACCGTATAGGCGATATCGCCTACAGGCAAATCGAACAGAACCTGTGCGGTCGGCGGGAAAGCACCCTCGGAAAGGGTATCGGTTCCGCCGTTAGTCGAGATGCGGTAGCGATATATTCCGGTTCCGGGTGGTGGCGCGCCGCCGACATCGGTAACGCCATTGAAATAAGCCTTTACCTCGACGCTGTTTGTCCAGCCGGGGTCTGCCACATCGGCGGGAATGCTCGGCTCAACCGTCGTGGTAATATCGACGACGTCGAATAACCCGATTGTCGGTTTTTGCTTGTCGAGTTCGATAGAATCGAGTTCCGGAGGGTCGGTAGGTTCCGGGTCGAATTCTGCTTTTCCGCGGACATTAATATAATGCCAGCCGTCCGTATAATCGAGTTTGCCGGTGACGGTTACTGTATCGAAATCGCCGACAGGGTCGGGCACCCAAAAAGCGGTATCGGGAGGGCCTATCGCCGAACTGCCGTCCCAGATAAGTATGCTGTCTATTCCGGTGCCGTATCGAACGCGTATATCCACCAGCGTCGTATCTGTGTAACGTCCGGACATGTCCGGGCCGTCGAAATCTCTCATATAAAGTATCTCGACAAATTTATTGCCCGTAACATAGCGTATATCGTCGGCCGCGGTTGCACTCACGTTTCCCGCGCTATCGCGGACTACCGCATAAAGCGTCATCCAATCGAGGTCGGAGAAACCGGTGAAAGTGAATTCGTAGTCGCCATCGACCTCCTCCCAGTCGGCGTCATCAATCGAGAAAAGGTCTAGCGAGTCCTGGGTAAAGTATATCCCGCTGACCGTTCCGCCGAAGGTATCGATAGTCGCGATAATATCTACTGTCAGGGATATAGTCGTATCGGTCGGTGTCCCCGGAGACAGCTGATTACGGAGTTCTATGCTTTCGATAGCGGGAGCTTGTGTATCGAGAGTAATTATTCCCTGCCGATAGTCGCTGACATTGCGTGCGAAATCCTCGAGCTTGACGAAAATATCCCTGTCGCCGTCGGCGCCGGTCGTTACGTTCCAGAGATACGGGGTTACACCGAACTCGTAACTAACGTAATCGCTCGTAAAGGTGGAATTCGAGGCGACGATTACAGAGTCGATTCCGCTGGCGTAGCTGTCGATTTCGGTGTCGACCGGGGAGACCGGGACGACCTCGATAAGCGGGTCGTTCGTCCAACCCGTTAACGCGGGGACATCGAAACGGTGCGGAACTGTTGTCGTGTCGAAAGCGTTAACGCTTGCGAATTCCGGCTCCCGCGTATCGACATAAATAGTCCAATCCCACGCCGTTTCCGTTTCGCGATTGCCCGCCGAGTCGAGTGCAGCGGTTCGCAGATTCCACTCCCCGTTTGCGGTGTGGCCGAAATTGAATAAGTCGTCGACGGTCGAAGCACCATAAAAGTAAGACGTATCGACCGAATACGAATGTCCGGGAGAGCCGTAGTCGGTATCGAGAAACACCGCGAATACTCCGCTGTAAGTATCCGAAGCCGCATAGTGTAAATCGACACCGCCGGGTGAACCATTATAATATAGAGGAAGCGAGGCAGATTCTATTTCGCTCTCCGGGTCGGTATCGTCGATTCGCGTCCACATCATCGGGGAGTGAAAAACGGAATCCGGCACGATAACGTTTCCGAGAGTATCACGGGCGGCGATAAAGAAATAATACGGATTGTCGTCTTCGGTAGCGTCGGAGTCGAATATAAAAGAACCCTCGAAAGTATCCGCAACACCTAATAACGGGAGATTCGCACCATACCGAACCCAATCCGCCAACGGATTTGTTTTATACCAGAGGAAACTGCTATCGACGCCGCTACAAATATGGTCGAGCGCTTTATAGTCCACGGTGCAAACAGCAGTGTTAATCCATATCGGCAGCGTTTCAACCAGAACCTCGGGCGGGGATGCGTCCTGTCGGCTGCAGACGGTTTCCGACCAGTCCGAGAAACCGTATGTAAGCAGATGACGCCAGCGATACCGGACCTTAAAACAATACCTTGCGCCGGAGGCCAACGGGTCGTCCGCAGGGCCGAAACCGACACCGCTTCTGCCGACCGGATAGGCGTAACCGCAGCCGTATGTGTCCCCAAAAACTTCCGCCATAATGTTGGTTATCGGGCTTACGGACGTATCCGGCGGTCCGAATGTATCGGCGTAGGCGGCATCGTTCCAGGTTGGAAACCCTGTTTCGGCTTCCGCCACCCATATTTCCCACGCGGTAATAGTAACACCGGGGCTTGTGGGTGCTTCCCATCGAATAGGATTCTGATAGCCGGGCGTGAAGGTCGGTTCGGGGAGAACAGTTGGCGCGGGCTGCGCTATCGCATTTCCCGCAACTCCCAGAAACAGGATACACGCGGCTACTCGGGTAATTTTTACTTTCAAGGGTCGCTCCTTATTATTTTATCGTTCATTATCTTCGAACCGTTAATTTCTATTTTACCAGAAGCATACGCCGTGTTGCGGTGAAGCTTTCCGTCTCCATCCTGCAGAAATAAATCCCTGCGGACATTTCGTAACCGTCGTCGCCCTTACCGCACCATTCCGCTGTATGCTCGCCCGCGGGCATTTCATTATCGAGAATAGTCGCGACACACCGTCCGTTTAAGTCGAATATCTTCAGGCTGACACGGGAGTTCTCCGGCAGAGCGAACGGAATCTCACAGGCCGGGTTAAACGGATTCGGACGAGTAAGACCGAGAGCGAACTCGGTCGGGAGTTTCTCTCCGGCGATTATTTTGGCCTCGCCCGAAAGAACGGCAGAGCCGGAAGCGTGCATATCTATCGTCTTTCCGCCGCAGGTCAGAACAAGGCCGATTTCCGGTAAGTCGTCCGGGCTCCACGTCAATCTGGTATTAATCGGTAGAACGAGTGTCCATTCGGCATCCGGGCGAGCGCTTCGGCTGTAACGGAAACCGTCTTCGGCTTTTATATATGCCGATAATTCGGCGTGAGGTGGTGTCGGTGGAAGAACTAGGTCCGCGCGGTCGAGGCCCGGCTCGGAGTTTGGCGAAGAAACGAATTCGAGCGGAACGCCGTCTGCGTCGACCGCGAAACTCCAGTCGATATCGAAATTATCCGGGATAGCTTTTCTCGAACCGGGCGACATATCGGACTCGGAATAGAAATCGCCGATTTGGGAGAGAAGCAACCAGTAACCCTCCCCTTTATATAAAATATTAGTATCGCTATATTCTTCTGTAATATCATCATACGAATATGTAACCCCGAAACCGGGCCCTGTGTATTCATATCCGCTGCCCGCGCCGGTATCGAACGGTGCGCCGACAGTCCACCAGCCGGGGCCGATATCGTCGAATTCGACCTGAGTAACGGGAATTCCGGTAATTCCATAATCGGCTGTTCCGGAGACGAGTATCAAGTAGGCGTGTCCGGGTTCGAGAACCTCGACGGGGTCGAAAAGCTCGGTCGTAGGATTCCACTCGAAAGCTTCGAGAAGCCCCGGAAATATGACATCCGCTCTCGGATTAGCCGGCCTGACAGGCAAACTTATGAAATTCCATCCGGCAATTAGGTGGAATATGTATTCCTGGAAAATATTTTCCGGTATCACGAATTCGAAAACCTCCGACCAGCCGCTCTGGTTCGCGGGTGTTCTCGAATCGGAGGCGAACATCGTAAAGTAGTGCAAAGAATCACTGCCAGCGAAAAACTCGATTGGGAAGGTTTCGCAATGGGTAATACTCGAACCGAGTTCTATATTAGGTGCTAAAAGCGGGTCGCCGAGCCAGACCCACCCGAAATCGCCGGCGTGACGCAATGTATAACGGTTAGAGAGCGCGTTCGGGCCGGTGTCTTCCCAGCAAATCGTGAACTCGTCGAGGTAATGGCCGACCGAAACGGATACTATCTCCGGCACTGTCGGCGGGCTTCTGTCGATATCGCCGTAAATAACGGGGAACGAGCCTTGCCCGCCGGAGATGTTCTCGTGTCCCAGATAGTCGAACGGCGCAATAGTATAGACATTATCATGCCAGTTGTTTCCCGGGTCGGGGTCGGTATCGAGGAACATACTATCGTGGCGCGAGACGGTGGCGATAACGGAACCGAGCGCACCGACCGCGTTCGAGCGGTATATGTTCACGCCTTCGACGCCCACGCCCTCGTCGTCGATTACAGCGGGATTCCATTTTATCAGAACGTCGACCCTGTTGACGCTATCGGCAAGCGACTGGACGGAAAGAACACTCGAAGTAGTAGGCGGAGTGTTATCTATTCTTGCGCAGAGAAGCGGCGCGCTCCAATCGGAGACGTTGCTGTTTTCGTCGATAAACCGCGCTCTGATATACCAATACGTCTCGTGGAGACCGTAGATTGTTAATTCGAGGCTATCGTCGTCGGTGCAATCGCCGTCGTCGGGGTTTTCGTATTTGTAATATCCCGGAATATCGACCGCATCGTTAATAAGGATAGGACCGATATGATTAAGACCGTAAGAGAAATACATATCTGGCGCCCACTCGAACTCGACCTCGACGGCGTCGCAACGGGTCGTGTCGATAAAATTAGCGACTATAGTGCTATCTGCGGCATAGGGCAACTCGAATTCGACCGGAACGGGCGCACCGACGCCCATATCTCCGGTAGCGGTATCGACCTGGTCGTCGCCGCAGTCGAACCAGTTGACGTTGCCCGCGGAATCGTAAGGGCAAACGAGATAGTAATATGTAACGTTATCCAATACGTCCCTGTCCAGATACTCGAACCACCCACCAGTATCGGAGCCGACGAGATAATGCCACAATGTATCGCCCAAAGCTGTTTCCCAGCCGATTGCCGGGTTGGTTCCGTTATCGATAACGGAACTTAAATTATCCTCGGGGATTCTATATAGCAGGTATCCCTGTGTTCCGCTTCCGCAGTCGTTCGTTTCATCGTGAGTGAAATAGATATGGATACCGTCGACACCCTCGGAAACGGCGTAGATAGTGTCGGGGCAGCCCGGCGGTTCTGGGTCGTTGGTGGTCAGCGGAAAATAAGGAGAAGTGTGCGCCCAATTCGTTGTATAAGAGTCTATTTCACGTGCCCGGGCGCTGAAGCTATAGGTGCTGCACGGAACCGTCGGGAACCAGAAGCTGTCGGCATCTGTCCATGCGGTCGTAATAAAATCGCCGTGGTGCAGTCCGAGCGAATCGCGCCAAACAAAATACCTTCGATACTGATATTCGACGTCGGCGCGACCCGGGCAAAGGCTATGGTCGATATATATCCATATTCCGCTACCGGTATGGTATCTCGGAGTCGGTTTCAGGAACGAACATACCGGCATATCGGGCGGAGCGTCGGAGGCATGACCCTGAATTCTCGGAGGGTCGTGCCTCGGCATCCAACCGGCCTTATCGATAGGAACGACCGCATACCAAAATGCATCGTGTGCGGCAACGTGCCTGTCTGTCCAAGCGTAGCCGGCCGCACCGATATCGGGAACGGAATCGTGCGGGGTCATCGTCATCGGGTCTATATATTGCAGTTCGGTCCAATCGTCGGCGCGGTAGATGTAGTATTTATACACACCGGATGCACTATCGAATGAACGACCCCACGTCAGAGTGATGGCTGGCAGGGAATCCTCTCCCATATAATCGAGGTCGGTTACCGCGCTCGGGTAGTGCCAGTCGTGCATAAGCCACAGCTCCTGCAGGCTATACGCACTATCGCTTTCGATTTTAATACCGGCGGTATACAGGTAGATATCGCCGTCGCCGCCGCCGTCGATATTTTCATAGGGCAAAGGAATCCAATCGGTTGCAAAATCGGGGACGGTTTCGGCATAAGGCGTGCGGAAGTAGCGATAATCGGCACCGGTTCTGATACATCCCGGGTCGATATCTAGAAGTGCGGAATGCCCCTGGACGAAACCATCGAGTATAAGCTCTTCCGGCGTGCCGGGGTATAGGGTATCCCCTATAAGTCCGAAACCTGTCTGAACCAGTTCGGCGCAAAGCGGCGGCCCACCCTGTGCGAATATGGTTGTAGCTAAAGCTATGGTTACAACGAATCCGATTAGTTTAGAGTAACGGCTCATTCAAGCCCCCTTCCTCGGGCGTTCGGGGTCATAAAATCCCTCGCCTGATTTATCGAGTATTTGTTTTTCAATTATAGAACGTAAAAAAATATCAAAAGGGTTTTAATTAATAGCCTGATATTTAATTGTCAAGTCTAACCTTATCGGCTGTCACGGTTTTTGCAATGTTCGGTAGGTATAAACAATATTATTCCGAACGCAAAAACCCCATCCTTGACACCACTCCACACCCGTGCCAGCCGTCCACGGCGCATTTTACTCGTTAGCGGCCATCTGCTCCTTTTCTGCGGGTTTTACTGGCGGAGTAAGCATATCCAGCAAGGTTAGATAGCTTTTCGCTTTCGAGCCGAAATCCGCCATATACTTACTTTTCACCGGAGGGCCATCCGGGAAAGCGTATTTCAGTGGATTGACGAAACTACCGTTGACCGTTACGCGATAATCGAGATGTGGTCCGGTCGAGAGTCCGGTGCTTCCTACATATCCGATAACCTGCCCCTGTCTGACTTTGACGCCTTTTCGAATTCCGGAAGCAAAGCGCGACAAATGGCCATACATCGTGTGTATCTTTCCGCCGGTGTGTTTTATCTCGATAAATTTACCGTAACCACCTTTCCAGCCGGCGTAGATAACTGTGCCGTCGCCGGAGGCCGAAACGGGCGTTCCAATCGGCGCTGCGTAATCCACACCGAGGTGCGGGCGATAAATTTTCAAAATAGGATGAAATCGTCTATGCGAGAAGAAACTCGAAATTCGGCGGTAGACCAGCGGAGTTCGCAGTAGAGCCTTTTTTGTATTTTTGCCCTTGAGCGTGTAATACCCCGCCGTGCTTTCGGGGTCCATATAATAAATTCCAGCGTAGTTCGTATCAGACATCCAAAAGTGCGCGGCCATAACTCGACCTACATCTATCTGCTCACCGTTGAAATAGTATTCTTCATACATAATGGCGAATTTTTGCCCCGGTCTCGTTTCGGTTAAAAAATCGACGTCGTAACTTAAAATATCCGTGAATTTAAGTATCGCCTCGGCGGGAACGCCCAATCCGGCCATCGATTCCCACAACGTGTTGTCGACCTCCCCTTTGACCGCTCTCAATACGTAAGTAAGTGGGATTGTATCTTTCGAGCCGAGAAGTGTATCGCCGTGTCGCACCACAGAATAATGCTCCCAGGGGGACCTCTCGAGTTCGAACCTGAACATATTTCCGAGACTGTCTAAATCGACGAAAACTAAGTCGCCGGGCATAACTTTTCTCACATCGAATACATTTTCGAGACCGAGATTTATGTCGTAGACTACTCTGGGACTCATTCCCGCGTTGGTCAGGGCTATGTAGAGCGATTCGTCCCGTTTGATTTTCCCGCACCAGCGACAAACGGGATTAAAGGAATATTTTTCAGGATGTTCATTTACTATTGTCGCGGATGCCTCCCCGCCGATAAGATACAGTCCGGAAACTAAAATAACGGCGGCGCCAACGAAGAATCCCGGTATTTTTAAGGCCCTTATATTGCAGATGGGCGTTTTACTCGTGCCCTTGCGGTATTTACGTGGGGACGGGTAGTTCACCGTTCCTCCTCGAATCGCCTGACCTTAAACGTCCAGACCTCGCTATCTGGTTGTCGCCAGCAACTCGAAAGAAGCCCCGCTTTAAGGCAGGCCCTGCCGAGGATATCGGCATTATCGAGGGAAACGTCCATATCTTCCGGAAGGAGCATCGCCGAGTAGCTTCCGTTGCGAACCATAATGCCTTCAAATTTCGGGTAGAAATCTTCTTTGTCGAGGACCTTTCGTATATCGTCGAAAATATATAGCGTTATAGATAATTTCTCGAATTCTCCCACCGTTAAGGGACTAAAGCGCGGGTCGTTGAAAGCGGAAGTCAACGAGACATCTTCGACCGTTTTGGATAGTTTTTCGGTTGGGAACAACGAACAGATGCCTCCCCTGTATTCGCCGTCGATGTCGAACGAGATATATATGCCTACCGGGGCGACACAATCGTTAAAACCGGCCGGTTTCGGGGGAGTTGTTTCCTGCACCCCGAACACAGAGGCGATAGCTTTGCGAGCGAGCGCCAGAAGATAAACGCAACATTCGTCGGTAAGCTCGAACGGTTTAATAATGTCCGTCCCGGTCGTCCTAACGAAAGCCGCGGACACGTAACCACATACATTTTTGGCATTACCTGTAATTCTGCCCGTATTCGTATACTGCAGAATTATCGATTTGTTCGCACCGACCGAGACAGCCGCCTGCAATACGGACAGAACGACCGCCGGGCTGCCGGCCCTTATTATATTCCGATTGAAATAACTCTCTAAACTGTCGAGTTTCATTTCGCGCAGGCTTTCAAGTAATCTGTTATCCATCGTCTCGCAAGAGGTAAGCTCTGTATAAGTGGAAAGATTAGTGGCTCCGATAACGAGCGTCTTTTTATCCCGGATAATCTCGGCCAGATTTTCGCCGAGTTCGAGCGCCTCTTTTCCCGATAAATCTGAAACGCCGATTGCGAGTATCGGCCTCTCCCCATAAATAAACTGAATAAATGGAAGCTGGCTCTCGATAGAACGAGGCAGTGGCGCATCTAATTGCGCGGTAACAAAATTTATTTTCGATATGGCGGTTAATTCGTCCGCAAGCGCACGGTCGTCGAGAAGTTGACCGAGAGGTGTCGCGAGGCGGGCGCCCGTGTATAAATTCGGCAAATCGGCCGCCTGGTCTGCACCGATAATAACGATGCGGTCGAAATTTCCATTAACAACCAGATTATACGCTTTCGCCAGTAGCGGCCCGATAATAATATAGGATTCGTCCGGGACGAGCAAAACGACAACATCGTCGGAGATATTCCTGGTCGGAACCGATTCGAAGAGCGCTTCTATTTGAGCAAAAAGTTCGCCAGGGTCGGCGGAATAAACAGGCCCGGCGGAACAAACTGGCCGGGCGCCCTCTGCAGCGGATAAAAATCCCGAGGTTATGCAAAACACCAAAATAGCGACCGTTAAAACTACCAGCCGGTCGATGCTCTGGAAGCGTTTGCTTGCTCCCCTGCTCATATTTCGCTTCCCCTATACTGGTTTTACATATCGAAACGGTCGCTCTTTTTTACTAGGGCCTCCTCGGTTTTATTTTACGTCTTTTATATAACTGGAATAATTTTACCCATCAAGGGCATATTTGTCAAATGGTTTTTTTAGAAAAAATTTTCCGGTAAAAGCGGTAAGATTGATATCTTGTTTAGAAAAGAGACAGAAGGGAAATCTTATTTCAATCCGTAACGGTGCACACGGTGGGGCGTCCGTTCTGTAATCCACGGCTATCGTCGGTCAGCGGCGGTCAGCTTCTTTGCGGCGTTTGCGCCATTTTAAAAACTCGCGCCACCACCAGTTTCCGTCGATTATCAGATTTGCCGAGACGTTGCGGTTCGTCTCGCCGGAACCGATTTCGCCATTATCGTTTTTGTCGTCGTAGCGCTCGCGGTAACGGACCTCCAGCTCGATAGTGTGATGCGGCATTACGCCGAACTCGAAGCCCCAGATTTCGCCATCGGTGCGCCGCTGGAAAATACGTATCACATTTTTCTGTTCGATAAAGAACTTGCTTCCGGTAATATAATCATTGAACTGGTATTCGTTCTCGATAGAGAGAGCGAACCGCTCGTCACGTGTGTTTTCGCGGTATAGGTCGCGGAATTTTGTGCTGAAACGGACATAGCCCGGCACGCGCAAATCGAACGAGTTGTTCCAGCCGTAAAGCCAGCCCTCGGTCTCGGCGAGTTCGAGGCGCCTGCTGACAAGCTCGAGTTCGCCTTCCTCGTTCTCGACAAAATGCGCCTTGTCGCGTTCGTAGTTGCGGTCGAAAACGCCGTCGAAAAAGCCCGGCGTCTGGAAATCGAGGCCAGCGCCGACAGTAACCCAGCGGTATCCGAACACGAGATTGGGGAACGTAACCCCGGTGCCGATATTGCTGAGTATCGCGAGTTCGCCGGCGAT
>Ga0180301_10000628_pt1 | contig 27209 bp, 27 predicted proteins | sample GuaBasSediGuay16_FD_121797 | JGI IMG/M metagenome (GOLD analysis project Ga0180301, IMG submission 121797) | Subseafloor sediment microbial communities from Guaymas Basin, Gulf of California, Mexico - Guay16, Core 4569-2, 12-15 cm | ecosystem: Environmental > Aquatic > Marine > Hydrothermal... | reverse complement strand
GCTTTACATCTTATGAGAAATCATGACGTTTCAGTAGTTTTCATAATGTTTAGAAAGGGGGCTGTAAGATTTGTTAGTAGCCTTCATCTACTTGAAACCGGAGTCTTCCCCAATACGAAATTAGGGTCTATTGCACGGCCAGCCCCCAGCCTAATGCTTTACGATACTATTTTAGATTCCGCTAAGATCCTGGATTCCTATAGGATAGAAGCGGTTCCCATACTCGATTCAAACGAATCTATATTGGGTATAGTCACTAGGTATGATGTTATAAAATATGCTCTAAGTACCGGGTGGCTTGATGAATTTAATGTAAAAGATGTGATGTCGACTAATCTGGTTACTGCCTCCCCTCTCGACCAAACAGATAAGGTTAGAAGGCTTTTATTCGATAATGCGGCTAGGCAGGTCCTTATAGTTGAGGACGGCAAACTTGTTGGTGTTGTAGGAATTAAAGATATTCTTGAGAAAATTTACAGTATAACGGTGAGTTGTTCAACCCTAGGGGAGGTGATTGGAGAAACTGATAGAATTCTCTCGCATCCCGCAAAATTCGTCATGTCCAGGCCAGTCTTTACGGTAAATGTCGAAGATAGGTTGTCCAAGGCTATAGAAATAATGATGGCAGGGGAGTTCTGCGCCCCGGTTTTGGAAGGAGGATCAGTTGTCGGTATTATAACTAGAGGTGACGTTGTAAAGATGATATCCGCATTAGCCCTAATGAAGACTCTTCCACTATCCTTTAAGGGGCTTGAAAAGATACCGCGACATCTCCTCGATCTAGCAGATATAGGTGTGTCTAAAACATTAGAAAGGCTTGCCCGTACCACGGACCTATTTGAAGGTAGAATCGTCATAAAACAACAGAATAAAGAAGGCGAGCGAACCTTATACATCTTCGAGATGTCAGCAAAAGTTGCTAAGGACATAGTTACAGCCTCGAAGAAGGGCTGGGAGCCTATACAAACATTCATCAACACCCTAAACTCGCTGAGACGACAAAGCGAAAAAGTGTTAACAAAAAAGAGGAAGGCTGAAAGAAAAAGAAAACTCATGGACAACTCCTTCTTATAGTAATAACCACCTGCCCTACTACGATGAACAAGACCACCAAATTTTACATCCAACGTGCCTCTCCTCTCGTTAAAAGCCATATACATCATACACTATCAATGCTGATCTCATTACCACGAACAAGACACCAACATTAAGAGAAGATATTCCGTGAGAGAAATTCACGATTAGGTGGAGTGGATTTCCATGATCCAAAATATGGTTTTCATCTATTAACCATCTTGGTTTTACTGCCTATACCTGTCCCCTAATTACTTTTTGACACTCCCCCATTAAAGTGGGGAGATTCTTGCTTCTCGTGGGGGATTCATCGAAGCAAGGGCTGTGCCGCCAGCCCGATGGACGTACCTCCATTACGGAGGTGACCATCCCCTAAGATACCGCTGACACTCCACTATTTAAACCCGTCGACGCCATTCACCCCCCCCCGAAGAAGGGGGCTTTCTGGCGTCATATTTGTAAAATTTTCTCTTAAAACTAAATTCCCAGCTAAGCCCAGACCTTGTTAAATCATGTTTATTCTCCTATCCATATAGTTATCTCTAGTTCCTTGAAGTGTTGATCCCCTGTTATTACCTTGGCGTTTAGGCTTTGTGCCGTTGCCAAGACAATAGCATCTCCTAGGCTGGGTTTAGTCTTCAACTTAAGCTTCTTTGCATGTTCCAATAATTCCATGTACGCCTCACCTGATTTTAAGGCTATCTTATGATCAATTGTGACTATGGTTGAAAGTTCTTTAATTATTTCTAGCCGTCGACTTGTATTCTGAACGCCCACTCCTTCACGGATATATTTACGTGCTATTTCAGCTAGAACGATAGCCGGCGTATATATGTACTCAGATCCTGCCAGGAACTCTTTTACTCTTTCACCAACCTTTGTCCCACCAAAGTATTCTATCCAAGCGTAGGTGTCTACTACAATTTTATGGGCGTCTATCTTCAAGGCGATCCTCCTCCGAGAAAGAGGATATTCTGCCTCTATCGATACCATAGTACTTAATGATAAGGGATCTACGCTGATCTATTAAGAGCTTCTTTATAGCTTCATCGAAGCTACGTGCACCTATCTTCTTCTTATAGTACTCAAGCATCTTTAATGTACCGCGTGAGATACGTATAGTAGTAGATTGCATACAATTCACAGATATACACGATAAGTAAGTAAATATAAGTATATCGTATAGCCTACAATTTTATAGGAAAAGTTAGAAGGAATAGAGACTTCTGATGACTGGAAATCTTTGAAAAGTTTTTTCTATAAATTTAGCAAAGCCAATCTAGAATAGCATTACAGAAGAAGCTGATTAGATTACCTCTTTATCTCTCCTAATATAATATAGATATCAGACCAGAGCATTCCACATTCTTTCTCTATATCACTGAGGATCTTACTTAACTCTTTAAGGTACTTTTCATTAACTTTAACTTTCTTCCACTTATCGTAGGTTCTATTAATAAGCCCTTTTAAGATAATGTAAAGTGCTCGAACATTCCATTTAACAGTTTTTACCTTAATTATAGTGAATCCACACCTGGTGAGTAGATCTATCCGGTAATCCAAGGGTTTATAATCTTCAAATCTTCCTATACTATGCATAGCTTCTCTCCATATCTGTGCAAATTTATTATAGAGTGATTCGCCAATGGGTGACAGTTCAACTATCACAACATACTGTGTTATATTCCGTACAGCCTTAAGTATGTCACAATGCTTTAAAGGATCGATTTCATGTAATGTGAAATAAAAACTATTGTATTCGAGGATCCGTTGCGAAGTGGTGGCCATGTTATATCACATTGAATTAGATGGTAAAGACTATTTGCTTATTTGAGTACTTAGATTATTTTGAGAATTGTGAAAACTTTTAAATACTTTGAAAACTAATACGTTTTAGAGAGCATGGAGCGACTATACAAGGTTTCAGAAGTTGCAAAAATGCTTAATGTTTCTACAGCCGCCGTTAGGAAATGGATTAAGTCTGGTAAGCTAAAAGCTAAGAGAGTTGGTAAACTATGGATGATACCTGAGAGTGAGCTTAAGCACTTTCTTGGAGAGAAACCTAGAGAGATAAGAGCTGTTATCTATGCTCGTGTAAGTTCACATAAGCAGAAAAGAGATGGTAATCTTGAAAGACAAATTGAAAGATTAAGAAGCTACTGTTCTGCTAAAGGATATAAGGTCATTGGTATAATAACTGATGTTGCTAGTGGTTTAAAGGAAGATAGAGCCGGCTTACAAAAGTTATTCGATCTTGTTGAAAAGCACCAAGTAGATGTTGTAGTGATAGAGTTTAAGGATAGATTAACAAGGTTTGGTTTTAATTATCTCAAGAAATTCTTTGGGTCTCATGGTGTTAGAGTAAAGGTTGTGGAAGAGACGGAGAAGGGATACATGGAGGAGTTTATAGAGGATTTCGTAGCTATCGTAATTAGCTTTGCTGGTAGAATCTATGGTAAGCGTTCGCAGAAGTTTAGGAAAATAAAAAAGTTCGTAGAAGAGGTAGTGAATGATAACAATTAAAATTATTGAGAAAACCATTAAGCTTAAAATTATACCATTAACAAGAACTGATAAGAATCAACTACTTTCTCTCCTCAATGACTACACATCAATGATAAGGGAATCACTAGGCATAATCATTAAGAACGATGTACGCAGCAGAAAGAAAGCACACGAGCTATGCTATAAAGTATTGAGAGAAAGGTATCCTCACCTACACAATAAGTTTGTTCAGGAAGCATATAAGAGAGCACTAGCAATGTACCGTAGCTACAGGAAGTTGTTGAATAAGTGGAAGCGATTACCAGAGAAGAAAAAGAGAAAGATTTCTCCGCCTTCATTACCTACGGTAGAGGACAATAAAGTTATTGAACTCCATGCAGACACATATAGGCTTGAAAGAAGGCATGACTTCTTAGTATTGACTGTATCTAAAGGTAATAGTGTTTACTTAAGATTCCTCGTGATGGAGTACAGTTACGTTAGGAGGGAGCTTGAGGGGGCTAAGTTAGGCAACTCTAAGATGCTAGTTGAAGGAGATGACGAAGTATACCTACTTCTAACCATACGTAAGAATGTTGAGGTTAACGAGCATAGGAATAAGCTCGTAATAGATATTAATGAAGATAGTATAGATTGCTTACTAGTTGATTATGATAGAAATGAAGCTGTGCTGTTCTCAATAGGGCACGATATCAGAAAAATACGTACTAACTATAGAAGAATTAGGAAGAGTATTCAGAAGAAAGTAAAGAACCTAAGTATACGTGATAAGCTTCTAGCCAAGTATGGTTATCGTGAGAGAAAATGTGTAGAGGATAGATTGAAGAAGATAACCACGTTACTAGCAGAAATTGCTAGAAAGTATAACGCTGACTTAGTTAGGGAAAACCTTAAAGACTTAAGACTTAATGTTAGGAAGAAGAGTAAGCAACTAAATTACAGGTTATCAACATTCCCATACCGTAAGTTCATAGAGTACATTGATTACAAGTTCTATGAACGAGGGTTAAGTGTAGTAGAAGCTGATGCTAAGAAAACATCCATTACCTGTCCAATATGTGGCTACGTAGATAAGAGAAATAGAGTAGATAAGGAAACGTTCAGTTGTAGGAGATGTAATTTCATTTTCAATGCTCAATATGTTGCTTGTTTAAATCTCTTCTCCCACTCCGATGACGGCATAGTAGCCATCAGGAGCGGGAGGCTATTCCTCGTAACCCGTAAGACCGCCTCTGTGGTGGCGGTCAATGTAGCCCCCGATGAGCCACCGATAGAGATGAGGTGGCTGAGGGAGAAGCCCGTGCAAGTTTCCAAAATACTCATAATCACCAAAAGATAAAACACGGGCAACCACCCCTAGATTTCTGGCTTAAGAACGGGTTTACCATAGTCGATCTAAAGCTTATTGGCTATCCATTAGTCATGAAGATAATATAGAGGTTTAAGGATCGGGTGTGGACTGGTATGCCGACTAATCTCCGTAGACGGCCACAAGAGGATCGCCTTTAAATCCCATCCTAAATACCCAATTTAAACTAGGGCTGATATACTGATTTTTAGTTTTTCCAATCTCAATTTTCTGTCTTACCAAAGGATAGAAAGCTATTAACCCTCTGTCCTGATAGGAGGAAGACCACCGAAAATCTCAGAAAACATTGTAAATTCCCTTAAAGGGATAGAAAAGGTGGATAGTCAAGCTGTTTCAAATCTAACGGTATAGTTTGGCTAAGCCTCGAAAAAAGGAATTTTACTCAAAAAGCTTTTATAACTGGGTATTCCGTATATTCTGGGATATATGTGAAATCTGGGATAAAGGTGAGGATCTCGAAAAAGTTCACTTTATATCTACCTAAGGCGATAGTAGAAGCAGCAGGGATAAAGGAGGGAGATTTCGTTAAGATAAGGGTGGAGAACTCCAAGATAATTTTAGAGCCTGTACCAAATCCCTTTGATTTAGCTTTAAAAGGGCCGAAGTTTGCTAAAACAACGTTTGAAGAGTTTGAAAGGGAGTCCGAGGAGATTCAGAGTGAGCTCTTCGACTGAGCTCAGGATTCTCCTAGACTCAACTTACATCCTGCCAATAATCGGTGTAGAGGTTGAGGGTATAAATAAAGCATTGATAGTTCTTAGAGAACTAGGAAGAGAAAAGAAAGCCAGTTTTTACTATACGGAGTTTAACATCCTTGAAATTCTGGGTAAAATAGCTAAAGTAGGGTACGATTATGACGTGGTGGCCGCCGGACTTTCCTTAATCAGGGAAGAATTTAAACTAGCCCATCCAACTGTTGAGGGATATATGAAAGCACTTGACTTAAAAAGAAAGGGATTTAAAGACTTAATAGACTTACTTCTTTACACAACATCCCTCACACGCAACCTATTATTCCTAACAAGAGACACCGCCTTAATCAACTTCCTAAAAGATTTAAACGAAGAAACAGGAAACATAATATACGAAGAAGACTTCATCGAAAAATACACCTGAAAGCTATCCTAACCCTTGTCCGGGGTATAGGGGCTATGTAACTGTAACGGCTTTATCTACTGTTGTTAATATTTTCTAGGTTAATAGCATTTATACCTAGTTCCCGAGAGTTTTCTATAATGTACCTGTCGCTCGTCACTAAGGGTAGGTTGTAGTGCTTCGCCGTTGCGACGTGGAACGCGTCGAAGTAGTGTAGCCTCCTCGGCCCGCCGTGCCGGCTGTAAAGCCTAAAAGCCTCAATTGCGACCTCGACCGTTACTGGTAGGGTTTCGTGAGGTATAGAGACCCACTTCTCTAAAACATCTATAATGACTTTGGTCTCGACGCCCTTTGACCTGAAAGCTGTAATCGCGTCGTCGTACGCCTCCGAGGATATCGCTAGCGAGATCTCACCCTCGACGGCCAGTTTGATCAGATGTTCAGCTTGGTCCGCGAGCTCGATGAAAAGTACGAGAGGATAGCCAGAGAGCTGAGGAGAATCGAGAAAGACCTCGCCTACGTCATGAGGACCGTTGGGGCCAAGAGGGGTCTCAGTTTGAACGCGGAGGAGGAGACGGTGTAGAGAAAATCCCCGTAGCCACCCAACCTTATTACGTCATTTACAAGCTCTATTATGAAGTGGGTGTAATGAACTTATACCGGCTCGTTTGCTCATACTAGATCGCCTCTTTAAAGGCTTCCGCTAATGCTCGAGAGGCTTCTTTCATTAAGATAGAAGCTATATCCCTTAACCTACCTGCTTTAAGCTCTCTCCAGATAAACTTAAATCTCAAATAGAATCGTCTATAAGCATGTTTTAGCATTTCACTAAGATCGGTAAGCGTGAAGTGAAAACCTCTCATAACAGGTTTTATCGTAGTATAGTGCTCCCAATTCTCATCAACAATCAACCCGAATCGCTTAGCAAATCTATAGAGTGGTGTTCCCGGGTAAGGTGTTAATGCAGTAAACTGTGCATAGTCTGGGTCAAGCTTTATTGCGAACTCTACTGTTTTCTTCATATCCTCTACTGTTTCCCATGGAAAACCTAAGATAAAGCTTCCGCTAGCTGCTCCCTTTACCTCCTTAACCCATTTAAAGGCTTTAACTGCTTGGTCTAAAGTGATTCTCTTACCTATCTTGTTTATTGTTTCCTGAGATGCTGATTCAACACCGAAATATAACATAACACATCCATTGCCATAAAGCTTTCTAATAAGCTCCCTATCTACATGGTCAACCCTAGAACCGCATGCAAAAGTTATATCAAGACCTCTTTCCCTAATTTCTTTAATGAAGTTCTCAATAAATACTCTGTTCATTGTTAATTCATCATCTGCGAAAACTACGGATTTTATACCGTAGTTTTCAACTAGATTTTCTATTTCATTTACAACGTTTTTAGCTGACCTAAACCTTACAGCTCTACCCCAAAAGTATGATGTACTACAGTACATGCAGCCGTAGGGGCATCCTCTACTTGCCAATACATGAGCTATCCTTATTGGTTTGTTAAATACAGTGTATTTATCCATGGGTAGCAAGTGTCTTGCAGGCCATGGAAGCTCGTCAAGATTTGCTAGGAAAGGCCTATTCTCTGTTACTATGTACTTCCCATTTGAATCTTTAAAAGCAATACCTTTAATTTTCCTTAGCACACTGTAGTTTACGCCATGTTTCTCCATTGTATTAACTAGCTCTAATGTCGTGTATTCGCCTTCAAACCTAACTACGATGTCAGCGCCTTCGTTTAAGGCTTCCTTAAACATAAATGTTGGATGGGGTCCTCCAACAATTATGGGTAATTCATGGAATTCTCTCTTAAGCTTCTTTATCACCCTATACCCACTAGGTGCTGTTGGTGTTATTAAAGACAACCCTATTACGTCAGGTTTCCATGACTTAACTTCATGTAAAAACTCTTTTGTTGACATTTTAAGGGTAGGGGCATCTATAATCTTAACCTTATGCCCTGCCTTTTCAAGCACAGAAGCTATGTAGGCTAAACCTAACGGCGGTGCGTTCATACCTGTTATTTTGTAAATTTCTAAAGTATGTATATTCGGGGGAAGTGCTAACAGCACTCTCATTTCTCATCGATAACATATAACTAAGCATCAGATTTAGTTTTTGACGGTTAAGAAATCTGTGTGAGACCTTTATGTAGAAGTTCTCATATAAGATTTTATCTCTAGAATTCGCTAATGTATTGAAATATATGAGAAGAGGTGCATCTATGAATACTTTCACCGTTCAAACTCCTCTTCAGGGAATGCTTGAGCTAATTCACCGGGTTTAGGCTCTACTCTACCAGTTATCTTTTTAAAGTCTCGACATGCTTTCTTAGAGACTCTCTAAGCTTTTCTATATCAACTTTCTTTTTAGCTGGCTTAAATATGATTCCACCTCTAACTTCAATAATAACTTCATCGTCTTCATCAATACCAACAGCTTCGCGAATAGCCTTTTCTTCCAACCTTTATTCTAAGAAGCAAACCGGGGCCACCTATGGTATGGCTAGGTAAAACTAAATATTAAGTTTACCTAAGGCTACATCTACACATGAATAGAGTTAACCGAATGCATTTAAATTACATCAATGTAATTTTATTGTGGAGAGGTTATGGTCTACCCGTATGGGTTTATAAAAGAAGGCTCAGCACTCAAGATCTATTTCATACCCCCCTTTTGGGGGTCAACAGGGCTAGAGTCATCATGTTCATGTTAAAGTTGTTTTTCTGGGTTATAAATAATACTTTCATATATCACTGTATTGTAATGTATTACTAAAGAAAAAGTATATTATCGTCTATGGTTAATCATATTTTGAAGGTAGTGGGAGGGAATGGACTTCGAGGAACTTTGGGAGAGGGAATCCCCTATTTTCAAATATGAGGAAAAGTTGTCGATCGATTATGTTCCCGTCCATCTGCCTCACCGTAAAAAACACCTGGAAACTCTTGCTGGAATGTTTACCCCCATTATAAGAACCCCGGGCTCTTTTTCACAGAAGGTTATACTTACTGGCCCTGTGGGAACGGGGAAGACGGCTGTTGCCAAGCGTTTCGGCCTTAAACTTAAGGAGTATTGTAGGAGGAAGGGGCTGGGAATACATTATATTCACGTGAACTGCCATAAAGATAGAACCCTCTTCCTGGTACTTAAGAAGACGTCTCAAATGCTTAACCTACCCATCCCTCCAAGGGGTTTTTCATCCCAGGAGCTTATAGGAATAATAACCAACATGCTGGCGGACAAAGACCAGTACCTTATTTTAGCACTGGATGAGGTAGACTACTTGATCAATACTTCCGGCAGCGACGCCGTATATGATTTGACGAGGGTTTCAGACGAGGAGATAAGCGGTAAACACAGGGTCAGCTTCATCTTTATAATGCGTGATTTAACAGCTTTACATTTACTCGAGGAGAGTGCTAGAAGCTCGTTAATGCACAATATAATAAGGTTCAACCCCTACACATCCGATCAAATATACGATATATTGTTGGAGAGGATAGAGGTGGAGGAGGCCATTTATCCGAGTGCTGTAAGCGAAGAAGTACTCTTGACGATAAGTGAGCTTGTAGGTGTGGATAAAGGGGGTAAGGGCGACGCTAGGCTCGCCCTAGAAACCCTATGGCGTGCTGGAAAACTGGCTGAAATGGAGGGTAGAAAATACATTTCACTGGAGGATGTACGTCGGGCATTTAGCAGCAGTCTGGTTGTATCCCATGTGGATGTAAGTTCACTTAAACTCCACGAGGCCTTGATATTGTTAGCGGCTATTAAGCTTCTAAAGAGGATGAAGACTGTTAAGCATGTTAGGCTTGGACAGGTGGAGGAAGTCTACTCCATGCTCTGTGAAGAATATGGACTTGAACCAAGGAAACATACAAAGATCTGGGAGTACGTCCAAAACCTGAAGAACATGGGAGTTATCGTGGCAAGACTCTCCGGAAAAGGCTTTAGAGGAAAGAGCACGCTAATAGAGATACCAGGCATCCCCCTCGAGAACCTTGAAAGAGAGCTTAAAAAGTACATTAAAGTCGTGCTCGAGAAAAAACGGTGGGAGGACTAGCCCTCCTTGATCCTAGAAGAGCTGCTTTCGTCGAAGGGTAGAGTAAAGGTTTTAAATATAATGTTGGAGTATGGGGCTCTGAACTTAACAGAGATCATGAGAAAAAGCGGTTTAAGCTACACCTCTGTGGTCAGACACCTCGAGTACCTTAAAAAGGTGGGTATAGTAAAGGAGATACGTTATGGTAAACTCAGAATTTTCCTTCTAGAGGAGAGAAACAGCCTAGTTATCGCGTTAAAAAACCTGCTAGAAGTTTCAAGAAAAATGTCTTAGCATAGGATCTATTTAGCGCCTCCACTTTATCGTTAACAATAGTAGCTGAGCGAAAATCCTAAAATGCGGCCAAGAAGGTTGAGAGAGTTATAGCTTACCGTTTCTCTAGGGAGACTAGGATTTAGTGTTGGATGCTTAGAGTTTGGTCACCATTTTAAAGCTTCTTTCGCTTACCCCAAGCCATTTAAGGATTTTCCTACCTTCCTTTGGATTTTCTTCATAAATTATTTTTATGTAGGGTAGGTATTCTAGGTTTGCATCGTGCTTGGATACATGACATTTTCTAGCTATAGCCTCTAAAATCCTTTCTCTAAGGTTCCTTTTTTCTTTAGTCATCGACAATAGTTTCAGCCTTTGAGGGAAGCTATATTTTGTGAACCTGAACCTGGGCTTATGTTTCACCAATGCGACACCAGCGGTTAAAAGCTCCAGCATGTATGGTAAAAGACTCCAGTTCTGTAGCCTCTTGATTCTTCCCATATATACGTCTGCGCGGGATAGGGCATCGTAGGCTTCTGCAATAGCCTCGATGCTTTCGCTATACTGGTATGGAATGTTTTCGGAAACCCAGTGAAGTAGCATCTCATAGTCTAGGTCAGGTTGCATTAAAACCATTCTGGCTTGGGCTATGCTTTTGGCCAAGAAGATTGAACGTACCAGGCTAAAGATATTTTGTTGAGCGTCCCTTTCCCAGACCACCTCGAGATCCTTGAGCGTTATCCTCCTCTTCCCGAAGGCTACTGCCTGAAGGTCGTTTATGGCTGCTCGAAGGTCCCCTTGAGCCTTTCTAGCTATCTCCTTCAAGACTCTGGCATCGGCTTCAATGCCCTCCTGTTTACAAATCTTGTCTAACACTTTTATTATATCTCGTTGATGTATTTTCTTGAATTCTATTAAAACAACATTTTGGCGAAGCGTACGGAGCCTTGGATCCCATGGATCATTAGCTGTTAATACGATGGGGTGCCTTGATTCTCTAATTATCCGCAAGATCATTTCTAGGCCTCCTCTATCCTGCGCAGGGTTTATTCCATCAACCTCGTCAAGCAGTATGATTTTACCCCTATATCCAAGTAACGACACCTCACGTATAGCGGACATTACCCTACGTCTAAGAGCCTCGGAGGTTCGAACATCGCTTGCGTTTGCTTCGAGAACTTCAAGTCTATACTCGTTTGCAGCTGCATGGACGAGGGTTGTTTTACCGGTGCCCGGGGGACCGTAAAGCAGGGCCGCCTTTTTGCTTGGTTTTCCTGTAAGCCATGTTCTGAGCCAAGCTATAAACTTGTTTTTTGCCTCAGGGTTTCCAACCACATCAGCAATTCTCTTAGGACGGTATTTTTCAACCCAGGGTAAAGCTATATTTTTCGGCATCCTCTAGTCTAAACCCTCCCGGACAGATACTTTTTGCCGACGAGTGCGATTTTAGCTAGAAACGCGCTCAACTGTATTTCCTCGTCGGCACCCTCTATGAGTCTGAAATTGATTTCCCCTGCTAGATCCGCTAACTCTATTCTGGCTTCCTCGGGTATAGGAAGGCTAGATTTAGGGTTGAGAAGCTCCCTGTGAATCAACTTTATGATATCCACCCCTGAGACACCGTATTCGATCATGAGTTCTCTAAGCGTTTCACGGGCCTTTATAAAATTGCCTTCAAGGGCATATTTCAACATTTCCTGTATCTCGGTGGGAGTAACTTTTCCTACAACCCTGTATACCGCCTTTTCGTCTACAACTCCCCCCATGGCTGCTGCGGCTTGAAGGGTGTTTATAGCCCTCCTCATGTCTCCTCCGGAAATCTCCCATATTGCCTCGAATGCGTCTTCTGTGACCTTTACGTTCTCCTGTGAAGCTATGTACTTAAGCCGTTTTATAACATCCTCCTTCCTTAGGGGCTGGAACCTGAAGATAGCACAGCGTGATTGAATGGGCTCGATGATCTTCGACGGATAATTGGCTATCAGGCAGAAGCGTGTGGTTCTAGAGAACATCTCCATTATGCGTCTTAACGCCTGTTGAGCATCGCTCGTCATGTTATCTGCCTCATCAAGTATTATCATTTTGAAGGGCACTTCCCCTAAGGGCATGGTTCTAGCGAAATCCTTTACGCGTTCACGTATAGTTTGAATGCCCCTTTCATCGGAGTTGTGAAGCAGGAGTGGTGTAGTCCCTCCCCAAAATACTTCAGAACCCGGTACACCTACATCGTATACCCATCCATCGTATTTTTCCAGCTTTATGGACTCTACTTTAACAGCATAGATGTCGGAGGAGGCTAGTCCTTTAAGCCGATAATACTTTTCTATTAAATCGTCGTCGAGCTCCTCTACATTGATCACATCCATTATCTTTGTGAGGAGTTCCTTTGAGACCATTTCTTCTCCCTCGTACAGTTGACGCCTCAGTGTATACTTCCAGTTAACGCTTATATGATCCGCTACTTCCTCGAAGAACTTGATGAAAGGCTTTGCCGGCAGGAGACCGGCTTTCCCCTGTTTTATTGTGTTGCTCCGCATCAGCTGTGTTTCGCCGTGGAACACCAAGCTTTCTACACCGCTTATTCTAGCCAGCCAGGCTAACTCTACTAAAAGTTTTTGGGAGGTGGAGGAGAATTTGGCAATTTCACCCCATTTACCACATACATTGCCCGTAAATCTTTTTAGGAAGGCTACTCTAGCTTCGAGGGGCAGATTAAATACAAATCCTATTCGTAGGGGTTCAGCGGCCGCCGTTGCCGTTTCGATTAAAGAATATTCACCTGGATATTTAAGAGTCAGGACCATCTGTTTCGATACACCGTTCCCAGAGCCGACCGCTACCTCAGCTGAGTAAAATCCAGGAAGTTTATGGTCGTTACTGACATTCAGCTTAGTTTTAAATGATAGAAGAAAGTCTCCAGGCTTGAGGTCGTCGGCTCGCCTAGACACGATGTTACCGTCCTCGTCCAACACCATTATTGAATGATCTGGTGTGGCTCTTACTTCACCTCCCTCATACCTAATTTTAATAACAGTAGTGGCCCTGTGTCGTGCAACAGCTGAGATTGGCTTAAAACAGACTTTATAGCTAACGGGGTCGAACGAGAGTACTTCAAGCCCTACTGGGATAGCATACTCGGACTCCTCGTCGTCCCCGAAAACCATTTTGTCAAGTTCGTGAAAGTTGGTCATGATAACTGTTCCTAGAACCCTAACCATTATGGGGGTGTCCGGCGTCACCGATGCATTTAGCTCTAACACGTTTTCTCGCCATATTTTACCGTAAAGCTCGTGGGCTAGGGCCAGGGCAGCTGTGGTTTTCCCCGTTCCCGGGGGGCCTGCGAAAAGGAGGTGAGGTAAACTCCTGTTTGCAACGAAGTATTTGAGTCGTCTTATGATTTCATCTTGGTTTATTACCTCGTCGAGAACCCTTGGCCTATACTTTTCCACCCATAAGGCTTCACTCATTTTAAACCCCATAGTATTTTAACGGAGATGGTATTAAGACAATCGCTTGCTAAAATAACGGTAACTGGTAAATTATGATAAAATAATAAAATTAATGTAACTACCTACCGTGCCGATAAAGCTATTCTTTCGATCTCCTCTTTTCTCCTTACGGCATAACTGTTTGGATCGTTGTTGGCGGCTGCAATTATTTCATCCGCTAAAGCCTCTTCTATCGGTTTGGGATTATTAAATGCCGCCAGCCTTGCACCTTCGGCTATGAAGCGTAGAGCCAAGTCTACTCTACGTTGAGGAGCGACATCCACCGAAACATAGTACAGTATCCCGCCGTACATTATGCGTGTAGTTTCCTCCCGTGGTGCAGAGTTCTCTATGGCCCTTACAAGAACTTGGATTGGGTTCTCATCGGTTTTAAGGTGTATTATTTCAAAAGCTCTTCTTACAATATTGGTGGCTAGGTGTTTCTTTCCAGCGTTCCTACCTGGCCGCATCATTTGATTTATGAGCCTCTCTACTATGGGTACCTTGGATTTGGCGAACCTTCTCTTTTCGTGTCTTCCTTCGCTGTGGGGAAGGAAGACCGGTTTTAGGCTGATATATCTTCTTAATCCAGGATCCTTTATCTCTACGCCTTTAAGCGGCCATTTCCCAAATAACTTTATTTCTTCTCCGTCGAGCGTGGTTGTTGGATATTCTTCCATTAACTCTTCCTGTACCTCTATATCGCCTTCTTCTGCCATACCATTTCCCATAGCCTTTTTCGTAATCCACTTATAACCTTTATCCCTTGGTAACACCTATTGGAACGAGCCTTACCACCTTTGTCGCTATGCCGACACGGTGGCTTACATCAGCCACCCGGTCCACATCTTTGTAGGCTCCGGGAGCCTCCTCTGATATCACTCTAAGGGTTGCCGCACGTATGAGTATTCCCTTCTTAGCTAAAGCACCCTCCACTTCTCGGGGCTTATATGTTCTAATGGCCTTCGATCTACTGAGGAGTCTTCCAGCCCCGTGGGCGGTGGAACCGAAGGAAATCTCCATGGCTTTAGAAGTACCTATAAGCACGTAGGATGCCGACCCCATGGAACCTGGTATGAGTACAGGTTGTCCAATGGACCTGTATTTCGATGGTATATCTGGGTGTCCGGGTGGAAAAGCTCTGGTAGCGCCTTTCCGGTGAACGTAGACTGTTTTGTATTCTCCGTTGACCTTATGTCTTTCACGCTTGGCGATATTGTGTGCTACATCGTATACTATCTTCATGCCGAGTTCGTCGGCCGACCTGTGAAAAATGTTCTGGAAGACCTGTCTAGTCCAATGTAGTATAAGCTGTCTATTGGTCCAGGCGAAGTTGGCTGCAGCCGACATTGCAGCAAAGTAGTCTTCAGCCTCCCTACTGTTGGCGGGTACGGCGGCTAGCTCTCTGTCGGGGACCCTGATCCCGTACTTCCTCATAGCCCTCTCCATTACCCTTAAATAGTCGCTACAAACCTGGTGGCCGAATCCACGGCTCCCAGTATGTATCATGACGGTAATTTGACCTTCCTCATATATTCCAAGGATTTTAGCTACCTCCGGGTTGTATATCTTGTCTACAACTTGTATTTCGAGGAAGTGGTTTCCGCTACCCAGGGTTCCTAGTTGCGCCCTACCCCTTGATTTAGCTCTCGCCGATACCTTGTCTGGATCCGCTGTGTCCATTGAACCGTTTTCCTCGATATATTCGCTGTCTTCGCTCCAACCGTATCCCTTGGAGATAGCCCATTCCACGCCCTCCGCCAACACTTTGTCCAGCTCTCCGATACTTAGGGAAAGCCTGCCCGTCGACCCTACACCTGAGGGAATGTACCTAAATAGTGTATCCAATAGCCTGCGTAGATGAGGTCGAACCTCATCAACCGTGAGATCCGTCCTGATTAATCTCACTCCACAGTTTATATCATAGCCTACGCCTCCTGGACTTAGTACACCCTCCTCCACGTCGAATGCGGCTACTCCTCCTATAGGAAAACCGTATCCTTCATGGCCGTCGGGTAGAACTATGGAGTACTTGTATATTCCAGGTAGATGAGCTATATTAGAGGCCTGTATAAGCGTTCTATCGCTCTTCATTTTTTCCAGTAGATTCTTGTCTGCAAAAATCCTGACCGGCACCCTCATTCCCGGCCTGAAGCTTTTAGGTATCTCCCATATTACATCACTAATCTTTTTTAACGGTACACTACTCATGAAACTCCCCTTTTAAAGACATTTTCCCATGAATTATAATTCTTCCGCCACTAATATTACTATATGTCTAAAACAAACCTGACTACGACCTTCCCCTCCTTCCTTAATATCTCCATCTGCGAATAGGTCACGGCCTTAACTTCGGTGCGCTTCTCGTGTCTCTTATCGTCAAATTGTTCGCCCCACGCCTCCCCCTCCAACGAGAAATCCTCGTTAACCTTGGTTATGTGCACCTTAAACTTTGAAAACAGAATAATTTCGACCTCGTAGAGATAAAGTAACTCTTCTAGCCAATTGTACAGCAGTGAATACTCGTCGAAGCCCGTTACCTTAACCCGTTTAACAACCTCAGGCTTAACTTTACTCGTATCCGTCATTACCTCGAATAGAGCAGTGGCCGCATGCTCGAACGCCTCCTCGAGGGAGGAACCGTAGGCCTCCACATACACGTCGGCTACATGTTCCAGAAAACGAAAACCTTTATCCTTCAAGCTATTCACCCAGGGAAACCTATACGCCGGGGGTGGGATTCGAACCCACGCGCCTCGAAAGAGGCATCGGATCTCAACTCCGGCCCATAAGGGTGTCCGACCCCTTAGTCCTCTCGGGCACCCCGGCTACAATGGAGAATAGTAAAAACTCATTTATATTATTTAAAAACCTTATCGGGTTTCCAGCTTTATTTCGATTTTAACGTCGGGGGGTACTCTTATCCTCATGAGCTCCCGTATAGCTCGTTCATCAGCCTCCATGTCTATTACGCGTTTATGAACCCTCATTTCCCAGTGGTCGAAGGTGTGTGTTCCTTCCCCTGAAGGAGCCTTACGGACGGTTACTACTATCCTCTCTGTGGGGAGGAATATGGGCCCCCTCATTTTAACCCCTGTTCTTTCACACATTCTACGTATCTCGTTGGAAACCTGTGTTATGCTTTCTACTGACGTGCTTGAGAGTCTTATTCTAACGAAGCGAGGCATGGCGGTACATCTCCGGTGAAAATTTTGCTGAAAATGCTATTAGATTACTTTAACTCCGCCTTCTTGACGTCGATGACCACTCCGGCTGCTACAGTTCTACCTGAATCTCTTATAGCAAATCTTCCTAGTGGCGGGAAGTCGGAGTACTTTTCGATCACCACGGGTTTAAGTGGCTTAAACTTTACTATAGCTACGTCTCCCTGCTTTATGTATGGCGGGTTCTCCTCCATTGTGGCGCCTGTCCTTGGGTCAAGTTTCTTCTGTATTTCTACAAATCTAACCGGGATGGTGGCTGTATGCACGTGGAGTACTGGAGTGTAGCCAGGTGCTATGGCTGTTGGATGATATAGTATGATAACACGGCCTACGAACTCTTCTGCAACGGTGGGGGGTGTGGTGGTATGCCCGGCTACGTCTCCTCTCCTTACATCGCTTCTTGAAATGCCTTTAACGTTAAATCCGATGTTGTCGCCTGGAATTGCTTCAGATATCCTTGTGTGGTGGGTTTCGATTGAACGTACCTCGCCGGACTTGTTTGCAGGCATGAAGACAACCACGTCTCCAACTTTAAGTTTTCCTGTTTCAACCCTACCTACAGGCACTGTTCCGACACCTGTAATTGTATAGACGTCTTGGATGGGTATTCTGAGGGGCTTGTCTATGGGTCTGGGCGGTGGTTCAAACGTGTCTAGGGCTTCTGATAAAGTTGGACCGTCATACCATGGCATGTTAGCACTCTTCTCAGTTAAATTGTCTCCGAGGAAGCCTGAGATAGGTACGAACGGTATCTTGTTTACGTTGTAGCCAACCATTCTAAGAAGCTTCTGAATTCCGGCTTTAACCTCCTCGTAACGGTTTTTATTCCATTCAACTTCATCCATCTTATTTATGGCGACAACTATCTGGTTTATACCCATGGTTTTCGCAAGGAAAATGTGTTCCCTTGTTTGTCCAGCCGCACTTACTCCAGCCTCGTATTCGCCGGTTTTAGCTGAAACAACAAGTAGGGCTGCGTCGGCCTGCGAAGCACCCGTGATCATGTTCTTTATGAAGTCCCTGTGGCCTGGAGCGTCAATTAAAGTGAACTCGTATTTCTTGGTCTCAAATTTGAGGTAGGCGAGGTCTATTGTTAAGCCTCGTTCCCGCTCTTCCTTGTATTTATCTAGGATCCATGCCCATTTCCAGGTTTCTTTCCCGGTTTTCTTAGCCGTCTCCTCTATTTCCCTCATTTTTCTTTCGTCTACTTGCCCTAAGAGATAGAGCAGATGGCCCATGGTCGTCGATTTCCCATGGTCTACGTGACCTATTACCACCAGATTTATGTGTGGTTTTTTAGATGACACTTCCTATACACCTCCTGATTTCTCGAAAAAATGCTTTCATCTACTATATAAATTTCGCGGGAGAGAGCAATGAAAATAGGATGGGCCCGCGGGGATTCGAACCCCGGATCTCCGCCTCGTCAGAGCGGCATCCTAGTCCACTAGACGACGGGCCCCACTTCCTTATTTTTCCTATATTTCCCAGTTTTAAACCTTATGCAGGGACATTATATTCCTAAATAAATAATTTTACTTCCCAGCTATGTCATTTAATTTTCCTAGAGCCGTCCTCCAAGGTCCTATAATATACCTCGAATTCCTCTAACACTTCAGCCACTTTTAACGCTATTTCTCTGACAATGCTAGGCGGTGTCCTGGGCTTCAACGAATATTCTTTTGGGACACCTTCATATGGTATAAATTGCTGTACCACGAAAACCGCTCTTTCACCCCTAGGCTTCAACTTAAGCTCTTTATGTAGAAATCTGGCGACCTCGACAACCTCTTTTTCCTCCACAAGGCCTGGAACTATCGTTGTGCGTATCTCCAGGAAGGGAACGGTTTCGATTATTTTCAGGCTTTCGCGTATAAGTGGAATGATTTTTCGTGTAAGGGAGGGAGATAACCCTACCACCCTACTGTATTTCATGATGTCTCCTAAAGGCGCTTTGACGTCCATGGCAACATGGTCTAACAAGGGTAATAGTTTTCTAAGGGCGTAGGGAAGCGAACCATTTGTGTCGAGACTCAATAAAACCCCAGTCGATCGCCTGATTTTCTTAAAGAGCTCGTAAAGAGTCTTATACTGTAGTGTAGGCTCCCCTCCTGTTACATGAAAATAGTCGATGAAAGGTGCTGCGTTCACCACCTTCTTCAAAATCGTATCAAGGGAAACTATATTTTTCTTTAATCCACGGGCCATAGCCCAGTTAGAACACCATGGACATTTGAAATTGCAGTGGCTGAGCCAAAGAGTAAAAGAAACGTGTTCAAGTACATCTACAAGGCTTGTTTCAACCCAGCCTCCAACGAGCATCCACAGTTTCAATACTACCTCATTGAATATTGTACACGTAACTTATATTCAGCCTTTTTCCCTAGATTCCAGTTTCTTAACGGCCTATAGTAGCCAACTATACGGCTCCAAACGTCAACATGCTCGTTGCCACATTTTGGACACTTCTCAAAGCTACCTACAGCCCTCCATCCACATTTCTGACAAACGGTCAGCGTAGGTGTTATGCTGAAGTACGTAACTTTAGTGTTTGTTACAATACGATGAATAAGGTTTTTGAGAGACTTCGGGTCAGGGCGTTCTCCAAGAAAGAGGTGCATCATAACCCCTCCAGTAAACTCCTGTTGCACTTCACCCTCCCATATAGCCCGCTGATAAATAGGTATATCCGCGTAATAGGGCACAACCGAGTTACTGTAGAAAACCGCTATCCCGTCGCTAGGTATACATATTTCACCCTTCTCATACTCCTCCTTGAACATCTGCATGTCTATTCTCGCAAGCCTATATCCAGTACTTTCTCCTGGAATCTCCTCGACGTTATACAAATATCCGTCTAGATGCTCGTATTCCTCCGCGTAGCGTCGGACAAGCGAAACCATACGCTTCTCGATGTCCACGGCTTCACGCATTTCATTTTCAGATCCTTCAAACCATACCTTCGGATTCCTCATGAAGTTTGCAGCAGCCTCCGGAAGACCTATGATACCGAAGGTGTTAAAGTGGTGGTTGAAGTGTCCTAGATAGATTTTCGACATCGGCATTAATCCTACTTTAAGGTTCCTTTCATAGCGTTTGCGCCACGTTAACAGGGTTTTTCTAGCAGTCTCCAACCTACTGTACAATAGCTCCTCGAAAACCTCCCATTCTCCCTTACTCAAGGCTGCAAGTCTAGGCATGTTTATTGTTACTACGCCTATGCTTCCCGTTGCATCAGGTAGAGCCCATATACCGTAAGCCCGTCCCCTTTTCTTTAGAAACATCTCCATGGCGTCTTCTTCTTTCCTATAATCCAGCTTCAGGGAGAATAACTTGTCAGAGGAGTGGTTTAAAACGTGGTTTATGTCGGCTGTAAGCCTGCAGCACATGGCGTATAAGGCCTCGACGTTGCTCGCATATCCGTTTAACAGGTATGCTGTACCTTTTTCCGCTAGAGCCTCAAATATTAGATCCGAAAGCTCCCCCCATCGTCTACCATTCCAATCGAAATTTTTGGTTAACATCAGAGTCGGGATGGGAAATGTAAAGGGTTGTCCAAATGCGTCGCCTTCGAGATATAATTCGAAAAGCGCTTTGTTCACCATTATAGCCTCATCAACGTAATCACCTAGCCTCCCTACCGGTTTGCCGCCTATGTAGGCTTCTCCTTCAAGCATATCGCTACTTGTATCGAGGACCAGGGTAATGTTGGTGAAGGGGCTTTGGTAACCCGCTCTTGCAGGATAATTCAGTTCGAAAAGCATCCCCTGCAAAACCTGTTTTATTCTCCTGTAGTCTAAACCGTCTTTCAGTACGAAAGGTGCCACATAAAGGTCAAATGCACTTACAGCTTGGGCGCCTGTATACTCTTGCGCCGTCATGAAAAAGAAGTTCGTTAAATGTGTTACAGCGGTATCGAAGTGTCTGGCGGGCCTCGATATGATGCCCGGAGTCTTTAGACCCAGCTTAAGTATCCTTCTGTAACTCCATCCTATACAATATGGTATCCACAAGCTATCAGGTAGCTTGTGGATATGAATCCATCCATTGAAATGCGAGTCAATAGCATCCGCAGGTAAATAATTCTTTAGAACCTCAGGTTGTTTAACTATTTTTTCGAAAAGGAAATTCCTAAAGTTACTATACGAGAAGTTCGTATTAGCGTTCTCCTTAACCTCCCAATCCCTCTCCCTGAGGTAATCTTCCTCAAACACAGGTATGGACTCTTCTCTTCTTACTTCTTTAGCCTTAGCCATAGGTAAGCCACACTCTTTCGCTAAGGATATTAAGTTACATAACACTCCAAAAAAGCCTGTTCAGAGACCTATGAAACTAATATATTATACACAGCTGTAAAATAGGAGAGAAAAATTAATAAATCTGCTATAAAGCCTAACTAGTAGCCCCGGTCGTATAGCCAGGTCTAGTATGGGCGGCTGTCACCCGCCAGAACCCGGGTTCAAATCCCGGCCGGGGCGTGTTAGGAATGTTCCGAAAATAAGGTTTTATTTAAAATAAATACACTAAAACTTGGGGGCGAAAATCAAGGAATATTTTGAAAATAGAATATTTGAAAAAACTAGTATACTGGAGTACTTAAAACTCACTTTGAATAGTGGAAGACGGGTCAATAGATCGCACTTATAGAAAAATACTTTACGTGAAGGCTGTGCAGGGTCATAGTAGGTGATATTGAGGTTTGTTGATCTCCTTATGGGTGAATGGAGGTCCTATCACAGATGTGTGAATGCTATAGTTTCAAATGGGATAAATAAAACAGTGGGGCAAACGGAAAATTCATAAGATTTTTAATGGTAATGTATTTGGGGCCTCACGGTCGCTCCCAGAGAAGGCTATCGCCGTCGATGAAAAGGGGTATCCCCGAGGCCCCACATCCTCCATCCTATTCTCCTAGGTATCGTTCGAGTAGATGGGTTAACGCTTCTACTAAGATATACTCCTCTTTTTCAGTTGGCTTTGCATGCATCTTCTCTTTGATGTAGTGAAATGCATTTTTTATCATGTCATCGATAGATACATCTCGTTTAAGCCATATATATGCAAAACAATATTCTATGAAGGTGGCTTTATCCCTGTTAGGCGGAGCCTTTCCCTTAAAAATATTATTGTAAACCCGTGTTAAAACTTTGTTGGAGACCTTTACACCCCTAGGTAGACCGGCATATAGGGTTAGGATAGCGCTTGCAATTAAATTTACTATGGCATCGCCTAACCTGGCTAGATCCTTCTCTGCAAAAGTATCTTCTTTTAAATTATCTTTTAGCATGGAGTGTCTTCTCGACCTCAAGGTAAAAAGTGTTTAACAGCTTCTCAATTTCATCTAGCGCTTCATCCAAGACCTCAACTGGATCCCTGTTTTTAGTTCTAATTAAAAGCCTAGGTGTACCCACTAAGGGATGTTCAATTACGTAGCTAGCATACTCTACGTCAGGTCTTCTGTTTAGAAAATCCACCAGCATGTTGAGTAATGTATGTCCTTCGCCTTTTACCTCCAGTTCGAGAGAACACCCGGTCTTTTCAAGCACCCTTATCTCTAAAGGCTCAAAAACCATTTAACACTCTCCCCCAACGTCTTTATCTATTTCTTCAAGTACTTCATTAATATTACGGGTCAAATGGAGGACCCCCCTTCTTTCCGAAAGAATACCTTTCTTTAACAGGTTTTCTACAGAGTTCCCGGGCTCGACGCCCTTAACCACACTATAATATGCTACGGCTCTACGTGCAGTAGGTGTTAACGGTATTCGCAGGCTTTCATAGTAAACTTGGGATAGCTTTTCGGCATACTTTATCACGACCTCACGTGGTGCGCGTGTCCTTAAAAGAGTTCCATCAACCTCCGACCTATAGCCATTGTAATGTAGGATTCTCACCAACAGGGTTGGAGGTATGGCTATCTGTAGGTTGGCTTCGCTCAATAGGGTTGCTAAATTATAGTTATAGTAGCCTGCCTTATCGGGATACTTTGACCGAAGAAGCTCCCTATACAGTCTTCGCGCAGCTTCTACAGAATACTTTACCTCGTCTAAACCCCCATAGAATTTTATTTTGACCCATTTTTGTCTGGTGAAAACATGTAGTTGTACTCCTCGAATCCTCTTTGAAAGCAGATCCAGAAAGCTTTTAAGCAGCTCTTCATCCTCGATCCTCAACGTCAGCGACTGTTCAAACATTTTCAACCTAACCACGGTACAAACCTCCTTTTATTTAAACAGGTAGTAGAGTGAAATTTTCCTACGTAAAGTCGTCTTACATCTGCCGCAGTATAGCTGGCCTCCCTTAAGCCTCAGATACCTGAGACAGAAGTTACAGCGAGCAAGTATGACCCCGAAGTCTCGTCCCTTTATAGACAGCCTGTAGGGAGGGCCCTTCATACGTCCAACAACTACTGCGCGGATAAAGTCTCCGGGCCTTAGAATCTCATATAAGCTTTTCACGTAGCTACTACTGCTTTCCGAAACATGAAGTATACCTGTGAAGGGTACGGATAATACCCCCTTGTTTTCTATTTCAATTATATCATTTATCGCGATAACCCCGTCTTTAACCGTCTGCACCAGAGCATAGATAACGTCTCCGGGTTCCGGCAGGAGAGGACGATTCTTCCGGGCCTTTCTAACCGAAATTACCCTCCTATTAAAGTCTGCTTGTATTAGACCCACTATGAGCGACCTAATTTCACCCTTCTTCTCCAGCGTGTTTTCCCCCGGGAAAAACTCTTCTATAACCGCGAGGGTTTCCCCTGGAGTTACTATATCCCTTTTTATACTACCTTCCTTCACGTTACGCCACCTTTTCGAAAGCTATTAAAGCCACTTTAACTAGGTGGCTTTTCTTCCTATGAAACCAGTAACTCTGCTTTATCCTAAAGTAGTCTCTCATAAGTATCCTACTTTCCCAACCTTCCTTTCTTGCAACATCCCTTATATAGTCTACTGTCGTCGACTTATGTAGGGAGTACACTATACTTGAGAGCTGGAAAGCGGACTTAAGGAACTTTAAGTCGTAGCCTTTATGATACACTCCGAAAGGAGGATTCTGTATTACAACATCGACTTTACAGCGAAAAGGAGGCAGAGATACGTCAGCACATACCGCTTCAAACGACCCGACTAAACCCAGTTTTTTTGCAGATTCATGTGCTATGGAGACGAGACGATAATCTATGTCCACACCCACCACCAATTGGGCGCCCAGTACGGCGGCGCCTAAACCTAGTCTACCTGTACCGCATCCCAGATCCAACACTTTCTTGCCTTCGATCCTCTTTTCCCCAAACGCTATTATCCAGAGTATAGTAGCGGCAAGATCGGAGGGTATAGTGTATTGCTCGAATTTAAGCTTGGGTTCAACAGCCTCCGGTATTCTTTCCAGAAATAACTCCAGATTTCTTTTCTTGAGAAACTTATTTCTATACATTTTTCCACTAAAGTTCCATCCTGAAACGGAGTATTGCTGCTACACCTCCAAAAGATCTTCTAAGGGCCTCACCCTCCTCCGTTCTCGAAGAAACTATCTCCACCTCTGCCCCTGTTTGTTCAGCAAGCTCAAGGAGTTTATCTATTAACTGTTTCTCCTCCTCAACCGCCATAATTGAGCCGCATTTCGGACATTTCTTGTCTATGGAAGGGGCGTCCTCTTTAGCTACCTCCTCGACTACATGTCCACAGCGGGGACAAACTAGCCGCATGAACAGTAGGTTGACTTTTTCGGAGACGAGAAGGACTTTTACTACCCCCATTTGAAGAGCCTTGAGAATTTCCTTGTAGCCGTAGACCGCTAAACCCGTATCTCTCACAATATGGTCGAGGAACTCCTGCATTAGCTGGCGTTCCCTGAAGAACTTAGCGTCAGTAAGTATCTCCTGGGATCTTCTAAGTAGCTCATAGATCCCCTCCTCACCGCTGTACCCTATATCTAAGACAGCTAGAACCTTATTTTTCAATTCATAGTGTAGGTAATCGCCTTCCACAAACTCGTTTTTAGTGAAGCCAGGCCCACCTATAACTATACCCTTTAACCCAGCTACATTGAGGAATATTTTTTCAGCGTATTCCCCTATTCGTTTATAAAATTCATGGGCCAACTGTTCTATAACTCTTTCAAAGCGTCTGGCCGACTGCCCTCCAGCCCTATGTTTACCGGGCACCCCTGAAGTTATCTTCTCTACTATCTCCAGGTTTTTGCCTCTCAGAATAGCAAAGGCAGCCTCGCTTCTATCCACAGCTATAAAGCCATAGACCTCCTCTTCTTCCAACATGTCTTCAAGGATCTCCGTATGAAACACAGAGTCACATCGGTACAGGTACACCTTTAACCTGTATGGGGGTTCAAGTACGTGGATTTCCAGCTTCTCGTCTCCCGGAGCCCCCCTGACAACGTACCCACAGAATATTATCAGCCCGTTTGGAGGAGTAGTCCTAAACAATTTAAGCCGTTGCATAACGCTTGTAAGTGCATCTAAAACATGGTGTCTCGTAGTTCTATCCTTTATGTTCGTAGCGGTAGAGTACTCCTGTCTAAGGATATTCATTATATCTGCCAATGGTCTACCGGCTGGAATATATAAAGAGATGAGCTCGGTGCCTCTACCCCTCTTACTTTTAAGTTCCTCTATCAACCTTTTCAATTTGTATTTCTCTACTTCACTCATTTCATTGTGACCTTTTTTCATTACATACCCCACGAAGGTTTTACGTTTCTTTAATTTAAGTTATTCCCAAAAATGGGTTTCCATGAAAATTTCCAAGTACTTATATTGGGGGATGTTTATTTTGAGACAGGGGGGTAAAATGAGGATAGTGTTGAAGATAAGTGGACATCTACTATCACCTAAGCCGGGGCACATAGACTGCAAATATATTTCAAGTCTAAAAGATGTTCTAGCCCAAATTTCCGAGAAAACAGAGAAAATAGTAATAGTTGCAGGTGGCGGCGAAACAGCTAGACATTACATTCACGTAGGAAGGAAGCTGGGCTTCACGGAGCTTCAAAAAGACCGTATAGGAATAGAGGTCTCCAGAATCCATGCCCTAATACTAGCATACTTCATCGATAATTCACTCAAGTACATTCCATCATCCATAGACGACTTGGAAAGCCATCTACCTTATGCCAAGATAATAGTTACAGGCGGCTTCGAACCAGGCCAGTCGACCACGACCGTAGCAGCCCTCTGCGCCGAAGCTATCAAAGCCAACCTACTGCTTTTGGCTACAACCGTTGACGGGGTTTACACCTCGGACCCGAAAACAGACCCAAACGCAAAACTCTTGCCCCGTCTCCACATAGAAGAAGCCGAAAAATACATCGTACAGAAAATATCTGCTGGAACCTACCCCCTCCTAGACAGCTTCGCCATAAAACTGATAAAGCGATCCAAAATCAAAACCATAGTCTTCAACGGAAACCCACCCAAAAACATTTTAAGAATACTAGCTGGAGAACACATCGGAACAGAAATAGTTTTTAGCGACTAATCCTCCAGAATAAGCCAAGGGCCCGTAGCTCAGCTAGGATAGAGCGGCGGCCTTCGGAGCCGCAGGTCCCGGGTTCGAATCCCGGCGGGCCCGTTTCGAATACGTTATAGAAAAATTCTTACACATCAAAACCATCTACCCTTCCACAATCCTAGAAAATGTGCATGCAGAGTTGGTAAGAAACTTGAGAATCCATGGATACGTGATCCTCCATCCAAGAATTTCCTCAACCTTCTAGACCTTCAACTATCTTTAATTTATCAATGAGTTTGAATTTCCATTTTATTTTTAAAACTTCAACCACGTCCTATAAGACCCGCTGGTGTGTATGATAACTCCGGCTTATCATTTCTACGAGCATAATCCTTAGATAGGGGTTTTCGTATAACCATGGGTGAAAAGCTACAACTCCGTCTATCTTGATAGGTTGACCATAACCATGTTTTAAACCAAATTCTATGATTTTTTCTGAAGATAGTGATTCACAAACCTGGCAACATGATCATGAGCAGTGTTAGATCCCGGATAATCTGCAAATATTCGTGTAGCAGGCATACCTTTAATCCAATCAACAACAGCCGCTGCCAAGCCAAGATTTGCTTCCGTGACGAATGGCAAAGGACT
>Ga0180301_10000627_pt1 | contig 27213 bp, 39 predicted proteins | sample GuaBasSediGuay16_FD_121797 | JGI IMG/M metagenome (GOLD analysis project Ga0180301, IMG submission 121797) | Subseafloor sediment microbial communities from Guaymas Basin, Gulf of California, Mexico - Guay16, Core 4569-2, 12-15 cm | ecosystem: Environmental > Aquatic > Marine > Hydrothermal... | reverse complement strand
AATGAAAACGCTTTCTCAAACAAACCGAAAAACCAAAAACATAAAACACACCAACACACAGTAACACCATCAAAAGACAGTAACACAAACAAAAACAAACAAAAAACAACAAACAAAAAAACAGCTGTAAGAAAACTTCAGCGTCGCAGGTTCTTATCATCCCCATGAGGGGTCATCGAGCTTAGATTCATCATTTTTATATGGAAGGATTATTTTGCCTGTGTCACCCTTATTTTTAAACTCATTTTTTTCATTAATGTTTCCCCGCTCCAAAATATTCTCTTATTAGGTTATAATAATATTGGATGTCGTATCCATTGGCTCTCTTTAGGGATCTTATGAATCTTGCATTAGCACCCTGCAATAGAACTCCCAGAGCGATGTGCTTTTCGTCAGCCATATTAGCGATGTGCTTCATCAATCCGCTAAATCTCTTAAACCTCTTGTTGCAATATATGCAATGAGCCACCTTCTTATGGTTCATGGCGACGTGCACCTTTAAGCCGTTAATGTTCTTGCAGAGCCTACCGCAAAACGGGCATTTTAAAGTTAAGCCACCACCATCACCATCACTCATGCAGACCACCCTTAAAAAAAGAAAGATGCGTTAGGCTTTCTTTTCAATCGGCATGAAGAAGCTGCATTTGTTGGCAAGCCTCTTTGCATCGATCCAAAGCTTCTTAATAAAGACGTGTCTATAATTAGCGAACTTCTCGTTGTGTTTCTTTGCTAGATCATTGACAACCTCATAAGCAGACCTCTTCATCTCTTCGTATTTTCTGCAGCTACGCCTTAAAGCACAGTAAATACAGCACCTAACCATACCCCTCTCACCATCTACAGCATCTCTTTCAACGTTATCCTCTTTTCTATGATGGGCCTCCTCTTAACATCATCGTAATACACTTGCTTGTTGTTGTGGGCCTCTATATGCCTCTTAGCATCAGCCAAACCGACGACAATGAACTCCTTGTTAAACCTGTTATAGCAGATTTTGCACCTGAAGACTTTACCTAGACCTTCCCTGTGCACTACATCAAAAAATTTATTTATGAGGTCGTGGTTACTCATGACTATTCCTCCTTTTTCTCTTTCAGCCTCTTAATCATGTCGTTTATGTTCTCAAAAATGTCCGAAAACAGCTTTAAAATGTGTTTCGCAGTTGGCTCCATAATCATCAATATGATCTTCGTTGCACAACCTTCACACAGATGTAGTTTAAGATGCAGCTTGGCTTCCTTTTCCTTGCATATATCGCATTTTTCAGCCATGACTTTCTATCACTCCTTTTTTGGCTTCAGCTCGCTCCTTATCCTCTCCATTATAGCCTCATATTGAGCAAAGCATTTGGATGCGAAGTCGAAGCACAGCTTAACGCACTCTTCAGCTATTATGGCTATTATCTTCTTATAGCACTCAGAGCACAGACATATCTCTGCATCCTTATCTTTACATCCCATACATTTCTCAGTCATGTTATTTCACCAGCCCTCAACAACTTCATTTTAAGCTTTCGAGGTTTCGCATGTATCTTGAAACCATTGCTTTATAGAGAAACTCTATTCTCTCTCCGCTTAGCATAACGTCAAATTTGGCTATCTCTAAAGAAGCTATGATGTTTTGGATTGGAGTTATCACGTTTCTCGTTAAGAGGATTATTGCGTTCGTGAGTATCAATGACCTTACATGCTCATTGAAAGCATTGATTTTCTCAGCAACTTTTAACAGCATGTTTTCAAGCTCTTTTAATTCAGATTGCTTATCAAGGATTTCTCTAGCCAACTCCTCAGTCGCTCGATCAGTATATTCGATAGCCTTCTCCTCAATTCTCCTCTCTATTTCATAGCTCCATGCTCTCTTTCCATCACTCATAATCCCTTACACCTTCTCAATCTTTACTTTAACGTAATCCCCAGCCTTCAGCTGGAGCTTCTGTATGATGTCTTGTGGTAACGAAATCCCTAACACCTTACCTATTATTCTTACCCTCCTAACGAACATCTCCTCCACAACCATCACCCTCAAACGATAAAATGAGCTAAAAGTATATAAACTTAACCTCAAGTCAACAGCTGTAAAACAACATACCAACAGCTGTTGTCAAGAAAAAGGAAAAACAAAAAAATAATTAGAGCGGTAATGGTGGATACTGGATTATCGCTCCGCATCTAGGACACTTAACGCCAAGATGCTGTTTTGGAGGCTCAGCCTCAAACTTGTGGCCACACTTCCAACATTCAACCTTAATCTTCATTTTTTCACCTTATGATATTCTGTTAGCCTCTCTCATATAAATTTATCTTCTAGGAAACAGCTGTTGGAGCAACCTCAGATGATTATTGTTGACCCCGCTCCTCTACTATATTTGTAAATTATGCAAAGTTGCCAAGGTGGGGGGTATGGTCATGGTGATATTGGGGGTATCCATCCCAAGCCGAGCCAAGCTGAGATGAAGCTTAATATTAAAACTAGTATTATTATGAAGTACTTCCACGTCTCGTTTTTGACTGTGATTTTCCCTTCGTTGCTTTGTGGTCTGATGTTTGAGATTAGTTGCTCTATCACGTCTAGTTTACCCTCGATCCTTGAAACTCTGCCTTCAAGGCTCTGTATGCGGTTTAAGATTAAGAGATGTTCTGGGTCTCTTAGTTGTGGCTCGATGTTTTCGTTCAAATCGACGCACCTTAATTTTATAACTAGCCTATTAGAAGTTAAAGCTTTACTTTCTGCACCAAATAGCGAAGTTGCCCCCGTCTTTTACCTCTACGTCCTTGAAGCCAAGCCACTTAAGTAGCCTCGTTAAGGTCTCTGGATGTAAAACGTGGAAGTGGGTTGGATCGCTTAATGCCGTCTTGTCATGACATATAACGCTTTGAATGAACAAGTAGCCATTCTTCTTAAGAACTCTATATGCCTCTCTTAGTGCTCTGACGTAGTCAACTATGTGTTCCAAGACCTCGATCATTATTATTAAGTCGAACCTCTCAGCTTCAAACTCAAGGCTTTCAGCATTCATGACATAATGAGGATAATCTTTGCGTCTATCAGGTGGCTCGACTACATCAACGCCATAGTAATTCCACGAGTAACGCTCCTTGGGGAAGCTTTCTTGTAGCCATCCAACCAGCATCCCCTTAAAACAGCCCACTTCAAGTATTTCAAGGTGCTTCTTCTCCTCAAATAACTTTGCCAACAGCTGTTTTAATGAATCCCTTTGAACCAAGAGGATGCCCCAAGCATGTTTAGGTGCTTCCTTCAAGATGACCTCCTTATACGACATGTGCCACTACCCCACGTTGCCTCTCGTAAATTGCCTTCGCTATTTCGAGGAGCCTATCAGCTACAACCTCCCATCTAAAGTTAGGGTAAACCCTCTTCATAACGAACTCCCTCTGCTTCGCTTTAAAGTCATCGAGGTTATCCAAAACTACGTGAACTCTATCTATTGCTCTCTCAATGTCTACCTCTACTCCTTTACCGCAATGAATTGGATTGTCTTTTAAAACATAGCTACAGCTGTGAGAATTAACGAGATGCATTCTATCCAAGTAGTCAACCCACGAGCCTCTATTTGGAGCTATGACAAAGCATCCCCTAACCAAGGCCTCCAAGCCGTTAAGCTCGAAGCCCCCTCCCCTGCTGAAAAGCAGGTATATATCGCTTAGATCATACAGCTCCATCTTTTGCTCCTCTGTTAGCCACCCATAAACGTGAATGCAGCTGAGCTCCTTAAACTTCTTGGCCCAGTGGCCATCGGCCGTCGCCGTCTTAAATATCAAGACGACATCCTTCCTCTCCTTCTTAAGCTCTCTATAGAAATTATAGACTAGATCGGCCCCCTTCCTGTAATCGCTATGCCACAAGAAAAACAGTAGAAACTTCAGTCTCCTTTGTCTTTTTAAATTAAATAGGTCTGGGAAGCTCTGGGTTAGCCTTGGTGGATCTGTAAACCAGTAGTCATCGAGACCATGAGGGACAACCTCAACTCTACATGTAGCTCCGCTTTTAATGTATGCCTCCTTGGCGAAGCTCGAAGGAACCACCATGACTTCAACGTAGTCGGTCATGCTAACGGCCAAGTTCGATATTCTATCCGAGTCTGCTACATCGATCCCTATGAAGCCCCTATAAGCGTGAAGCCTCCTAGATATGAAACGTGAAGACCTCAGCATAACGTAGAAGAAGGGCTGAATGAAGACCAAAGGCCGAGAATGAGGAAGTATATGAGGAAACGCAAGCTCATCTATCTCCTCAACCCTCGCTTTCTTCTTCATGTACTCTAAGTGCTTCTTGGCTATTAAAGTAAAGCTAACCCTATGCCATATTGGGTACACATACCATAAAGACAACAGCTGTAACCTCCATCACTACGCTACTGCAACCCAGTCAACAGCAACATCAGTTATGCCAATACTACTGTTTTCTTCATGTATACCAATGGCATATTCACGTCTAGATGACGGAAGGGCTGAGAGGCTTATTTGTGCTAGAAGTTGCTTATTCTTATCATAAACCTTTGCAACTTTATTTTCTATGTCAACGCAAAAGACAAACCAATCATTAGGGTTAACGAAAGTTGCAGTAGCACTAGCTCCATATTCATACAGCCAAAGGATTGATGGGTCGCTCGGATCAGTAAATAAATACGCAATATACATGTTAGTACCATCATCATATAAAAATGCTGCGACTGGAACACTATTGGTAAGTGCTTCCACGTTGAGTTTTATAGCCATTGCCATGTGACTCTTAACCACGTCAAGTACTTCTCTCAAGACATCACCATATTCTCCTGATGGTATATCTTTAAATATGAGCATATCGTTCTCTACAGCAGCATACATCATACTTGTTGCAAAATCGTTTAATTCGTCAGGAGACCTGAACTCCCATATCTTCTCCCATCCTGTTGCTGGAGCCCATGTTGGATCGTTGGGGTCTAAGCCCGATGCATTAATTGGGAGTACCTCGACTTGCTCTAGCATCACCGAAATTACCACGTTGCCCAGACTTCTAACATAGACTTGCTTGGGGTTGGGGAACTCTAAAGTCTCTTTATCACCAGCTTCAAGGATGAAGTCTTGTTTGTCTTTGTTGCCCAAGTAAACAAAATATAAAGCCCATGAAGGAACCTTGATGTGGATCTTCTTGACATAACGATCAATATCGCTCAACGGTATAGGCGTAACCCCAACGTCAAGCCAATACGTTACAACACCTGTTGGCAAGCGAGTTTGGAAGTAAACGTCCTGAATATATTTCTTGATGAAGTCCGTCTTCTCCTCAACTGTAATTATTTTACTTTTGACTTCAAAAAGCTTCGAATAAACATCTTGCATGTATACCTCAAGAAGATCCAGCTTGGGTTCAAGCCTTGATTCGAGATCCTCAACAAGCTTTGTCTCAAGATCCTTAACTTCAACCTTTGTTTCAGTAAGCAGATTGTAGATCTTATCTACATCAAGCTTAGCTTCATCTATGAACTGTTTGGTTATGACGGGGTCTCCATCCTTCAAGACCCTCTTGCCCTGAATGTAAGCATCACTCTTAAAGTAACCATAATAAGCGTAAACCTCGCTCCAAGACCTTGAACTTGAACCTAAATCCCTAAGGTTGTCTTGATCTGGGACTATATCTGAGGCTAGCTTGGTTAAATCCTCCTTTCTAACAGCTGTAGCCTGAAGCATGTTAGTGTAAGCATAAAGGATGTCGAGGCCGTCAACTACAGCATTCCATTCCTCAGGAAACAGTATCTCAACGCCTTTATGTCTAAGACCGATCCAACTCATTATTCATCCCCTATACAGCTCTGCTATATTTGTAAATTATGCAGATTAACCAAGAACGTTCCCTATGACCGTATCTCCCTCAAAGGTCTTGGCCTTGGCGAGGAAGATGCCTGTTTTGTTTGTGGAGCTGTAAGCTTAACTGCTTCTGCTGCTTCTCTGAGCCTCTTAAGTACCTCTTCTGCTGACTTCCTTATCTCTTCGACTCTCTTAGCCATTTCTTCAGCCCTCTTCTTTAAATCCTCTAGGCTCACATTTATCACCTACCATAGATTACCGCATACCTCTCTCTTTTCCTTTGTGCTATCCACTTGTAGAAGTCGATTTCGTATTGATCTAGACCCCATTGCTTCAACGCTTCAATCTCTTTTTCAAACATATCCCATGAGATTGAGCCTGAAGCGTAATCCTCAACGAGCTCTCTAGCATAGCTCTCCACTTCATCGTATATCGGCCTATTCCTTATATACTCGTTCCACATCTCCTTTATGAATTGTTTTGTATTCTCATCGACTGGAAGGGCATTAATGAGTTGCTCAACTCTTGCGATTGCCAGCTGTCTTGCTTTCGGTGAATACTCAGCCATAGTCGTTAATTCCCTTGGAGTCCCGAGGAGCTCTTGGAAGGCTCTATAGGCCCTTTCAAGGGAGACGGACTTCAACATTAAGTTTATCTCGGCATCCTCGTAGCCATAAGGCTTAAGCGAATCGAGAACCTTCTTGTATGCGTCCTCGCTAATAAGGAAGTACTCAAAGAGCTTCTCAACCCTGCTGACGTATGTTTTAACATCGCTTATGATGGGTCTTATATTAATGTAGTTCTTCCAGATGGGCCTCCAAGCCTCGGGAACTCCTCTTGCCTCAAGCACTTGATCAACGAAATTCCTTACTTCGGGGACGTATTCAACCATAGAGGCTAACGTTAATGGAGTCGGTATGTATTCCTTCTTGGCTATTCCAGCAATAACTGATATCATGTCCGTCAACACTTCAACTTCCTTGTCGGTTAGCCTTGCAGCATCTTTAAACGTGTTTATGAAAGCCTGTATGTCTTCAGCAGTCAAATAGCCATAGGCGATCCTATAGATAGCCCATGCCGTAATCCTCTGAACCCAATACCTAACCCTACGATAAGTGAAGATGTCCCTGTACAGCTCAAGGACGTGAGCATAAGTCTCCCAGTATGACTCATCAAACTTCAAGGCTAGCTCTTTACCTGTTATCTCCTTCATTAAGCTCTTGAACCACTCATTCGCTTTTCCAACAGCTGTTTTCACGGTTTCCTCGAAGTTCTTCATCTCGATTAAGATGTTCTCGGCATAAGCCCTTCCAGCCTCCCTCGCTAGATCCCTCAGTATGTCTAATGCTCGATCCATGACGGCTCTTAGCTCTAATAGTCTTCTTTCGGCAGGCAGGAACTTCACGGGAACGTTTATCGCTCCAGCCTTCCACTCATGCTTCTCAATGTCATAGTACTCTATCGCAAATGAAGCTATGAAGAAGCCAGCCAACAGCTTATCTATTGATTCGTAATCCCAGAAGCCCTCCTTGAATAGGTTTAGGAACCCAGTTCTAAGCAGAGTCCTCTCATCAGTTAAAGCATTTATGGCCTCTGCAACAGCAGTAATGGGAACCCATGCTGGGTGAAGGCCTGTGGCCTGAAGCAACCTACAGAACGGCCTTAGATCCATTAGGATGCTGGTTGCCAATTGGTCTTCAATCACCTTTCTAACAGCTGTTGTCATTTCAACTGTCGGGAATGCCTTAACTGGCTGACCAACCTTGACCTCCTCATTAGTAACTTTGAGTGCTAAGAAGTCGAATAGACCCCACTTGGTCATCCACCTAGCATCTATCTTAGTCGGTATGTCGCTCGCTATATCCCACATCAACCATGAATCAGCAGTCCAAGCCCCAACCTTCTCACCAATCTTAACTCCATGCAGTTCGGTGTTCTTGGTGAACCATGAGAAGTTGGCGTATTCAAGCCATTTTAGGTATGCACCTAAGGCCGTGAAGACCTTCTCGCCTTGATAGTTGAGCTCTAATGGTGGAATCGGTTTACCAGCCTTGATTGCCTCAGCCTCTTTCTCGAATATCGTCTTTATCGTCTCTGTCGGCTTGAACCACAGCATGCCTGAAATGCTTCTCATGGCGAACTGCCATAGTTTGTCAAATGATGGATACTTAAACGTCATTAAGTATGTGAATAAAGCCAAGTCCTTGTTCATCCCTCTTATTGAAGCCAAAGCATACATCGAAGGAATGTTAGGCAATATGTCTCTCTGAAGCATCCTTGCAACTTCGGAGTGCGTTGGCAACTCGAACATTATGCCTAGCGGTATTTGTCTTTCAGCACCAAACCTATCCTTGAGCTTTAAGGCTAAGTCTTCTGCCTTAAGGAACAACGTATCGACGTATTTAGATGGCAAGCCATAGAACGTAGATACAGACCTAGCATAATTATAGACTTCCTCGAAATTAAGCTCCTTAGCGAGGAAGGTCTTCCTCTCTTGGTCTGTTAGCAGGTAGTATGGTAAATACCTCCTTATGAATTCAATCAGCTCTTTTGCTGGTGGAAGCTCGTAAACGGCTTCTATCGCTCCACGCTCCTTAAACAAGGCGTTTAATTGCTCACGGTAAAGCACTCTATATAGATATCTATATGGCTCCAGCACGTTCATCGCTAAGCCCATGAACATGCCTGCAAACGATGATATCAACGTCTCCTTTATCCACATCGTCATTTCCTTGAACATTACCGTAGGCTCCACCTTAACGGCCCCTTTTCCTCCAAGGCCGATAGGCTCAACGCAAAGCTCGAAGTCTAAGCCTTTAATCGACTCCAAGGCTCCAACGAGGCCACATAATGGAACGCATATCAAGGCTATGTTGCCCACGAAGTCTTTCCACAAGCTGAACATGTAAGCGAATTCTCCTTGAACTGCAACGGTCTTTGTTGCTTCCATGAAGGCCTCGGCAACGCCTTTACCAACGGATTCGAAAGGCCCAGCTACAAAAGTATTGTAGAACCATTCTCCAGCCCCTTTTATGAAGTCCGCAATGGCTTTTGCAATCCCTTTAAACGCATTCCACAGGAATTCGCCTAAGCCCTTGATGCCATTTAGAATCATGCCTCCAAGCCCCTTCAAGCCCTCCCAAATCATCTGACCGAGGCCTTGCAGTTGCTCCCAAATCCACTTCCCAGCCTCTATGATTGCCGAGGGCAACGTTTTAAGGAAGAAGTCGCCTAATGCCTTTCCAATGCCTGAAATCGCATCGCTTATTGGCTTGGCTATGTTCTCGTAGAACCAGTTTGGAACCGTCTCTGTGAAGAACGTGGTGATGGGCTTCACCAAGTTCTCCTCGAACCACTTAGGGATATTTAACAATGCGTTGATAAAGCCCTGAAACGTCGTGGCAACCGCATTAAAAGCATCAGGGATCTTAGATATGAAGTCCTTAAACCAATCAGGCAGATGCTCCCAAATCCACTTGCCAACGTTCTCTATGGCTTGAACCGCCCATTGAGGCAGGTTAGCGAGTATTTGTGGTAAGTCTTCCGTAAACCACTTAACCACACCAGCGAAGAAGTCTCCAACAGGCTTGACCACGTTCTCGTTAAACCAATCGGCAATACCCTTAAGAAAGTCTCCTGCGAGCTTTGGCAGGGTCTCGGTAAAGAACTTCGGCAAGTCCTCCGTGAAGAACTTACCGACAGCACCAACCCACTCAGGCAGAGTCTTGGTGAAGAAGTCCGCTACACCAGAAAGATACTTCGGAAGGTCTTCAGTAAACCACTTATAGATAGCCCCAAAGAAGTCTCCAACAGGCTTAACTACGTTCTCGTTGATCCAGCTCCATAGAGGTTCCGCTATGTTCTTTTGAACCCACTCGACAACCCCGCTAAAGAGCTTTGGTAGCTCCTCAGTAAACCACCTGCCAACATCGGCAAACCATTGAGGCAAAGTCTTAGTGAAGAAGTCAGCTATACCTCCAAGATACTTCGGAAGATCCTTGGTGAACCAGTCATAAACACCCTTAAAGAAGTCGCTCACGGGCTTAACGATATTTTCATTAATCCAGCTTGCCAATGGCTCAGCAATATTCTTTTGAACCCAATCAACAACCCCGCTAAAGAGGTTGGGCAAGTCCTCCGTGAAGAACTTGCCAACAGCTGTTAGATAGCTGGGGAGATCCTCCGTGAAGAACTTACCGACACCTTCAAACCACTCCATGATACTTGGAAGTGCACCTGAAACCCATTCAATGAAGCCCCTCACAGCATCAGTAAAGAACTTGGATATGCTGTCGGCTATCCCGCTAAGCGTCTCACCTATACTTTGTATTCCTCCCCAAATCCAATTCAAGAAGTCCTGTATTGGCTTTATTAAAGCGTCGAAGACCCCAGCAAGAGAATCAACTATCCACTCTCCAACTCCACCAAAGGTTTCGCCAAACCACGATGCTAACTGACCGAAGGGGTCTTCCCAGCCACCAACACTCGTGACCATAGCATCGAGGTCTACGCTTTTAATATCCTCCAAGGTAAGCAGTGGCTCATTAACAAAACACTTGGCAAATGCGTTAGCTAGAAACTCTATGTCTTGAGGGGTTGCCTTTATCTCCTCAAAACTCATCCTGAAGCCACCCTCTTAGCGAAGTCCTTACCGTGAAGCCACATTAAATACCTGATCTTGGTGACTTCGATTAACAGCTTGGCCCTCAATTCATTCGTATCCCTGCAAAATATCGGGAAGCTCCTCGTCTCGAAATCATCCTTCTTTATCTTGCAAGTTACAACATAGCTCTCCTTGCCATTAGGGAGCCTATACTTCATGACTTCAAGGATATAGACCGTGAAGTTATCAACCTTCACGGTTAACGGTAAAGCATGAACCTTATCAAACGTTAACACAGCTGTTAGCACCTTAAATTGTTATTTTAGAGCTGGATGCAAATAAGCCTACTGCAAAAACATCACGATCATGGATATATAACCAACATCAGATAGTGTTCGGGTCTGCGTCTATAGGGCTTACCATTAACACTCTGCTAATTTAGTAAATTATGCAAATTAACCAAGGACATAGGGAGCCATCATAAAAATAGAAGGGAGGTTTATGTTGGCCCAAGCTCCTTGCGAAGCTCAAACAGCTTCTTTAACGTTACTATCAGCTCTCTCGACTTCTTAACTAGCAGACAGCTGTTGGATTGTGAGCATTCTAGCGTCGCCAATTCAAATCCAAGCTCTTGGGCCTTGTTTAGGATTTCCGTGAAGCATTCCCTAAGCTTGTTTACGACTGCTGGGCTTACTTCAGGGCTTGTGCTAGCTGATACCTCCTCTCCCTCAGACGCATGCCTTCTTCGAGCTTTCGGGTTCTCCATGTCTTTATCCACTCCTTTATCCTATCATAGATTTCAAGCAGTATGCTCTCGTTTAAGCCTTGCTTTTTCCAATGCTCAAGCCACCAACCCTTGAACTCCTCATCGCTCATCGAGCTGTAGACCTTATAGCCCCACTTATGCCTCTTGGCTGGATAGCCAAGCAACTGTAATACTGCTGATTTATACATCCTCAATTTGACGGGGTTGTCCTCATATCTCCTTGCAATCCCTAAAGCGATGTTCTCAAGGTGGTATCGCAACAGCTGCAACCTAAACCATTGATCGGCTCTCTCGCTTAAGTGATATGACCTTTGCTCCTCCCATTTATTGTAGTTAGCAAAGCTAAATGCGTTGTAGGCGAATGTATCCCTGAACCTCAAGACCTTCCTTAAAACCAAGTCGATGAACGAGGGGGCCCCTAAAACCTCAAATCCTGTCGGTAACAGCTTTTTCGGCATTTTATGTATTAGCTCACGAGGAAGCAAGTAACCATAACCTAAACTTGTCAAGCCCAAGTAGAAGCCCAACTGTAGATGGTCTACATGTTTAAACCCTATTTCACGCTCGATACCATCGAGATCTGTAAATGCAACTTTAGCCTCTTCACTTCCTCTTCTAGACAGAAAGCTCAAACCTAAAACGCTATAACCAAGTATGAAGCTTTGCCTTTGAGCATTAACAGTTGAAGCTATCCTTGAGAAGACGGTTCTAGCAACATCCAAGTTCAACTGAACTTTATCAGCCACGTCCTTAACGTCCTTGGTCAACATGTCAAACGTCCTCCTCTCAAGATATAGCTTTTGTAGTGTTGATCTCAGGAAGTCCCTCATGGCTGTTGGATCGTAATACGATGCATCATATCGTGTTTGATCGTAAACTCCCTTAACAGCCTTCTTTTGAGCCATAAGATATGCATATTCAGGCTTGTAGTTCTCAAATATCGTTGACGGGATCTCTTTAAGCCAAGGAAACTCCTCGCTTAAGTCAAACCAGCTTGTCTTAACCAAAATCCCTTGGAGAAGCTCTTCGACAGAGGGAAGCTCAACCTTGAAGTCGACGTTCATGGGTTCAAGCTCGATTGGTGGGATATCAAATATTATCGCCAATCCAAAGGTTGCAAAGTTGAATTGTGGCATTAATTGCCAAGCCCACTCCATAGCTTGAGCCTCGATATCGATAGCCCTAAACAAGTTAACTTCAATTGCATCTGTGCTCAACACTTTAGCGTGATACTTGGCCTTCTGCTGTCTTAGGGATTTAATTAACATGTCGAAGTCTAACGACAACTCTAAGCCCCTCCCTTGAGCTTCTCAAGATTTGACAACAGCTGTGGGTAAAGCTTCTTAACGTCGAACTCCTTGGCCCTCTCCATCGCTTTAAAGCTTCTATCCTCATACTCGCTTTTCCTCTCGGTTATCATTTCAACTGCGTTAATTATTGTGTTAGCAAAGTCATCAACGTTGTAGTAATGAAGCTCATACTCTATCCCTTCGTGGAACGTCTCATACTTGACTTCGCTATAATCAAGCATCAAGTTAAAGCTCTCGTTGCTGAACTCGGTTAATGGATCATAAGCTATGTGGATGCATGGTTTGCCGAAGGCCATCGCTTCGAGGACTGGTAAACAGAAGCCCTCGGCTAGTGACGGTTGCACGTAGAAGTCGAAGGAGCTAATTATCGTGAAAACCTCGGTTCTAGTTAAATTGCCGAATCGTGGATCGACGAACACTCCATCAACACCAGCATATATCGCTTTAGCCATCTCGCTCGATAAAATGTAGAACTTCGCCTCAGGCCTCCTCTCTCTAACCCTCCTAATTACATCTACGAATAGGCTGTGGCCCTTGCGTTTATGTGTTGAAGCGATAACGCCAAAGACAACGCCATCCCCCACCTTTTCTTTAACAGCCTTCTTCGTTATGGCTTTGCTCAGCAAAAGCTCTTTTCTTATGCTTTCGACTTCATCGATGTTTACACCATGATAAACAATACCTTCGACTTTAATGCCAGCCTTCCTCAACCTCGAAGCTGTATATCTGCTGTTGGCAACATACTTGACGTTCTCTTTAAGCCAAGGACTTATAAACATGCTTTGAGGTATCCCCTCGACGGTGACGTAGGCTAGGGCTGGATACCCCCTAATATACAAATCCCTGCACAGCAGGAACCAAGCCTTGCTCACCAACGGATTGAAGGTCATTGTCACGATGCATCCATCGCTCATCCTTGAAACCTGCATTGCTGGAGGCAAGTAATCGAGTAAAATAGGGGTTTTCCTCATCGTTTTAACGGTATACGCTATATCTCTACAGACATTCATTAGAGATGCAGCTCTAGACGTTATAACAGCTATCTTCTCCACTAACACCCACCAAAACAAAAAAAGAAAAAAAGAAACAAAAAAACTTGAAGGTTCAACGTGTCATTGAAGCACTCTAGTAGGCTACAGCCCAGCCAACAACCACTTGAATTATCTCATCAAGTATTGATGGGTCTAAGTCGTAAGCAGTTACAAAGTAGCTCTTAAGGCCTGATGCAACCTTGCTTCCAGCCTCACCCTTGTTTCTTATTACATGTCTATATAGTGTAGTTGCAAAACCTAGGTATGTAGCCCTGTTACCACCAGTAACACCATATTTGTCTAGGATTGGCCTCACCAGCTCCCTAACAGTCCCAATGGCGTTGAGTCCCTCTTGTGCTCTGTCAAACGCTACATCCTGAACATCAGTAAACCTAGTTGAAACAACAGTAGGATTGTATTTCTTGGTGTACTTCTTATACATGTCTCCACCAGATCTGTATAATGGCATAATTCAACCACCTTCAAGGAAAACTAAATATGGGTTCTTGGCAAAAAGTATCTCAGAATATGGAGAGTTTCCAACAGCTGTGGGGAAAGAGGTTAGGCTCATGGAAAGAGGGGAGCAACATAAAATAAACGAAACTGATGAACAACAATTAAAAAAGGAAATGAGCCTTGAGGAAAAACGCTTTTTCGAGAAGGCCTTAATTGACATCAGGATGCTAATAGAGCGTCAGCTTGAAGTCGTTGCCCGCTACTTTCAATTTAAGTTTAAAGAGCTGACGTATCTTGGTTTGCCTTTAAGCTACAACGTCAACTTCGGCTTTGACACGCAGGAGGATTATGAGGTCGTAAGGCTTGTGTGTGAAGTCGCAATACCCCGCAACGTGGTTGAGAGGCTAGGTCTAATCTATAAAGAGCGGTTCAAGGACATAAAGAGGAGGCTCAGACACTTAAGGAAAGTTGATAGATATAAATACGTAGGAGAGGAAGAGGAGTTTAGTGAGTAGTATGAGCACGCCAATAAGGGAATTGAGGATTCTGGTTCCAAAGAAGGTTTACGATAAATTAGAGGACTTAGAAAAAAGGCTAAATGTGAGGAAGGAGGACGTAATTTTAAGGGCCTTAGTCAAAACGATCGAGGAGGAGTTCGAGTAAAATGTCTTGGGAGGCAAAAATCTTAAATTTATTAGGCGACATCCAAGACCCAAGCTTGAGGATAAGGATAGCCATGACCCTAAACTACCTAAGAGATGCTCTTCAAGCAGGCGTATCACCAGAAGAAATCAGAAACGACGTTTTCGATGTGGTCTATACAGTCATAGACTTCAAGGAGCCATTCCTAAACCCAAACGAGAAACGCAAAAAAGCACAGGAAATCACGGAAGACATAATGCGAGAAATGAAGCTAAACATAATGCACAAAATGGTAATGAGCAAACTGAGATTCACAAGATACTAAAAAAGAGGGGGTTATTGTTCATAAAGGAACTTACAGATTATATCGCCAACAATTAATTTAGCGGTCTCATTCATTTCTATCTTTGCTTGTGTTGATCTCTTCTTTACGTATTCAGATGCCATTTTAAGAACCAGTTTGGTATCAATGCCATATCTTTCCTCCAGCTGTTTGCATGTGTTTGCTAGTAATGCTAGGTTCTCTTCGGTTGGGTTTTCTCTTAATGAGCCTACGCTAGCAGAGAACTTATAGCAATACCAAGATGCCTTGTCGAGCCTTGGAAGCTTCTGCATTTCTTTGGTCTTTTTCGTGTAGTGTTCATAGTATGAAAGTGCTTCGGCCACAACTTTCCATATTGGAAGGTCTTTTTCTTCGGCTATTTTTGTTAGCCTATTGTAAAGCTCTTCTGGAACTCGTATGAGTTTAGTTGATTTTCGGGTCATGAGTTTACCCCTCGTTTACCTCCTGTTAACTACTAGTTTACCAGAGTATTTAAACCTTTCTCCTTAAATTATATTGGTGGTGTTTTGGCTGTGGAGTTCGAAAAGAAGGATGTCAAGTTCACCTTCAAGCTTACATATAATATGCGAAGGGAGCTTGAGTGGCTTAGTGAGACGCTTAAAATACCTAAAGGCGAGCTTGTGAGAAGAGCCGTTCAGGAATACATCGATAAAAATAAGGAGAAGCTAAGAGGTAGAGGATAGGGATTCTGCATACTTTACGAGCATCTTCTTTTTGAATTCATCGAAGTTGCTCTTAGTTACAATTATCAATTCAGCTCCAGCCCTCTCAGCTAGAGCCTTCTCTATGTCTCTTTGGTCTTTAGGGATGTTTGATGTGGTTTTGCACTCTATCAGCATCGGTTTTAAACCTGCTTTAAGCACCACTAGATCAACGGGTTTGCTTCCAGCACACCTGAAAACGGCAAAGCCTAATGCTTCAAGGAACTTCTTAACTTTATACTCGAATTGCCTTCCCTTGTAGTATCTCGCCTTCATGGTTATCCCACTACAGCCATAAGCTCATACTTGAAGCCATCACTTGATACGTTTCCATCAATTAGCTCGAAGGTCTGGGGCTCGAAATAATAAAGTTCACCCTCGATTATCACTATGTTCCATGCGTGGCCTCCAAGCACTCTGCCATCCTTGGATACCATGCCTAGAGCAATTATGACTCCATTATGGTTGAACTCTCTTGCACAGAAGCTCTTGAACTCCATAGCGAAGTCGTCGCAGTCAAAGTAATCAAACTGGTAGTGTAGCTGTTTCTCCTCACACCATTGCCTAAACCTGTTTACTACCTCGTTGAACTCCTCTCTCGTGAACTCCTTGTATTGCAGATCGAATGGCCAACTCCTCAAAAAGAACAACAGAACCCTAATCAGCTTTAGGAGTGGGTTTCCAACGTCGCTCATGACCCTCTTAGCACACTTAAACAATAACTCTGCATTCATCATCTTCTCATACCCCCCACCTTTAAGTTTTAAACTACGTTAAATTAAAGATGTCTCCTCCTGTAAGGCCATATTCGGCTCCAAGGCTCGTTACTACAGCTGTGAGCATGAGGTAGAGGTCTTGAACCTCACTTAAACCAGAATCCCTAACGCTCATGTCCTTCTCAGAAAAAGCCTCTCCAAGCCTCCTTAAACGAGTTGAAAACCAAGAGAAGAGGAGGTTTAAGATCCTTTTTTCATAATCTTGGCCCCAAAAGATGTAGAGGCCTTTTGTCTTTCTAGCTAACGTTATAGCTCCTCTTGTCGGCTTCCTAGTAGCCAAAATTATGAACGTGGAGTCATAGGGATTGAACTGTTTATTTAAAACAAAGTTAAACTTCCTGTCGATCTGATATGGTCTTAAGGGACTCTTCTGATATGATTCACAGAAGCAGAGCTTGAACTTGTGCTTTGAGCTTAAGGATTTCGGCTTGAAGGTAAACAGCTTGTAACGACTATAATAATACTCAACGCTAAGGTTAGCGTAAGGTTTAAGAGCACGTATCAACTTGCTTGTTATTGAGAACAACGTGTAAACCATCTGTAGACAGCCCCCTTCCCTTCCCCTCCTTTTCTTTCGCTATATCTACTGCCCGAATAGTATATATAGCTTCTCACGATCTCACCATCATTTGTGAGGGGGCTTACAGCTGTTTGCATTGGATTAATAAGTGTGCTGCTACTATATTTGCTCTCCTCCTTCAACCAAGCCGTCATAAAAGAGATAAATGAGGGATGGATGTTTAGGGGGTTGGCGTTTAACGTTTTGCTTCAGGTGAACGCCATAATCCTATGGGTTTTGCTGCTACTGCTTTTGGTCATAGCGTTTATAGCTTCCCTCGAACTGCTTAAGAGCAATTGTCAGCATGCTTGAATCACAGTAGTAAACCCCTCCACGATAATCGGCATACCTGATTATATTCCCCCTCGAAGCCAAATCCCTAAGCTTCCTCAATAGACTCTCGATCTTCAGCTTGGGGATTTTGCCTTGCCTCTGCATGGTATAATAAGCCCTAATGAACTCTGCCTTGGTAAACCTGAAGACACCAGCACCTTTAGCCTCATAGATGAACCACAATACCTTTAATGTTAGGTATTCTATGTTCACGGCAACACCACCATTAAGCCCACGATCATTAATATGTAGGCGATTATCAAGCTACCCAACATGCATACAGCTGTTGCCAAGGCTTTGAGCTTGAACTCCTTGATCAAAGAAGCTATAAAAGCCAAGCCTGAAGAGAAAACCAACGTGGCCAAAACCAAGGCTATACCGTCTTTCATTTGGCGTCACCTTCAAGAGGAAAGAAAGGAGGTTAGGGGCTTGTGTTTTTCGATCATCTCCTTTCTCCTCCTCTCTTTTGGAGACAAGGCTTTATCGCCATTCTTGCAGTTATAAGCGTATTCTTGGCATAGTCTGTGATAGGACTGAGCAAAGAAGCTCATCCTAAAACGCTTAACCTCATCTTTGCTCAATATGTTGTTCTCAATGCAATACTTTAAATCCTTGAGGGCTTCGGCTTTAGCCTTGTTTAACAGCTCACGATACTTCTCGCACTCCATCTTCTTTGAGCAATAAATACATGACTTAACCACACTTCATCCCCTTTCTTTCTCAATGAACTTCTTATACCAGAACTTGTTGATTTCAGCTGTCGCCAAGAGATGGTAGTAATGAACTTCGGCTAGCTTTTCGAGGTATTCGTGGCAAAACCCCTTCTCCATCTTCACTTTCTTGAGCTCGTCAAGCTTCTCCCTCATTTTCTCCAAGTAGCTATAGAACTTGTCTAGCTCCTCCATTGTCAACTCTCTCCTTAGTGAAGCTTTAAAACCCAAACTCCATGTCCTCTTCGGGTTTCACCTATCTTCTCCATGCCTGCATGCTTGTACAATGCACCAGAGTGGCCCTTCTGGCTTAAAGTGGCAAGGTAATGCCAACCCTCGTCTTTCAACCTTTGGGCTAAAGCCTTAATGGCCTCACTAGCAAGCCCTTCCCCTCCCTGAAGCGTCAATATCCTCCTCAACATGATGGTTCTATCCATTGGTAGCCTGAACTTCACGCTAAAGAAGAAAACGCTTAGCTGATGCGTTGACATTAGCACCCTCCATTCACCATTATCGTCACAGTAAGCCCAATATCTCCATCCCTTAGCGAACACTCCACCTTTAGGGTGGCCCATAGGGTGGAGTGCATCCATCACCTGCTTGAAGCGTTTAACGTCTTTAGGGTTTGTAAGCTCACGAAGCTCCAACCAGAACCCCCTCCACGTAGATATATATGTAACATTTCATATATAAACATGACCATCACGACAACAGCTGTTTCAACGAAGCACGGCTAAAATAATGCGAAGCTGAAGACCATAAATCCTCACGTCGCTCACCACCTTGGTTAATTTGCATAATTTACTAAAGTTACAGGAACCCTCATCAAGCTACGGTCGTTATTTGAAGGTCGTGGCTATGTTCATCCCAATGGATCTTGGTTAATTTGCATAATTTAGTAAAGTTACAGAGTGTTCGGGCCTGCTATTCTATATGCCACCATAGACACTATCTGATGTTGGTTATATATCCATGATCGTGGAGGGCTGTAAGGCCTCGTGCAAACAGCTGTGGTTATGGTGCACGGTTTATGAGGGCTCTACGTGGGGCTGGTGCACTCGACTCATCACTAGATTTAAACGGCTGATTAAAAAGTGCTGGGGGGCTAGAGGCTCATCAGGCATGTACATCCTAGACAACAGCTGTAGGGAAAAGCTTTATATACTTTTAAATCACAGTATATCATGGAAAATAGGAGGGGTTTGATAGATATGGAGTTTGAGGTTCAAGGCGAATACCTCCCAATAAGATTGAGTGGCAACTTCCCAGTTGTAAATAGAAAAGCTACTTTTTCCAGCTTACAAATATACGTCGGCTTGAAGGAAAAAGAGTTTAGAGGCAAAAAGTACTTAGTTGCCAAAAAGGCTTCAGAAAAAGATGTTGCCCCCGAAGGTGCAGTCGTTCACTTTGTTTATCGCACAGGAAGTCATTCCAATGTGTATCACAGCTATGTTTTCTTCGGTGTTGTTGCAAAAACTGGAATGCAAAGGTTAACGTTAAAGGACAATGTTGGTGAAAAAGATGTTGAAATAGAGATAGAGAACATATTACCAATACCTTGCATTGACGAAAACGAGAAGAAAGCATTAAAGGCAGAAATAATGAACAAGGGGCTTCTGCCAAGCCATTATGAGCCTGTCGAGCTCTTATACAAGCTATGGATGAAAGAGAAGGCCATACCAACACAACAAGAGGCAACAAACATTGAAGAAGAAGTCATAACGCCAGAGAAGGTTGAAAAAGCGTTTTCTCAAGGCTCTGAAGAGCTTGAGCTTGAAGAAGTTCAAATACCTCAAGCTCAACCTGAAGCTAAAAAGCAAGAACTAGTTCCATTATATCTCTTAGCATTCGAAATGCCTTCAGCATACTTAGCGGTTCACAGCTATACAGCTAATGCTGAGGTTGAAGAGAGGAAGTTTGAAGTTGAGGTTAGGAGTGTTCTTGAAGGTTTCAGGAATCGCTTCTATCGTGAGATAAGCAAGATATTCCACAACACTTATTATGGTTGGATTGCCGTTACTGAAAAGGCGATCGAAGAGGCTGAGAGATGGAACGGAGAGGCAATTGAGGTCATCAAAACGGCCTTAAGAAATGCTAAAACGTTAGCTGTTGAAAACAGGTTAAAGCTTGCTTTACAAAGACGCTTTGTCAAAGCCGTAAAGATATACATGGATGTAAATGATGCCAAGGAACTACTTGAAGAAGCTATAAAGAAGATGAGCGAAGAAATCGAAGAGCTACAAGCAAGAATTAACAATGCCGAGAAGGCATCGATGAAAAAGAAGATCCAAAAGATGCTTGAGGACTTAATAGCCAAGAAAGCAATGTTCGAGAAATACCTCTCTCAACTTTAAGGTGATAGGCATGAAGATTAACAAATGCCCAAATTGTGGATGCAAATTAAAACCAGAAGACTGGTTTCCATGGAAACATAAAGGCAAAGAATACAAATACGCAGAATGCCCGATTTGTCACCTTCGCATCATCCCAAAAGAGATAAAGGATGACTTCAAGTGGGATGACTTCAAGGTCATAATAGAGTAACAGGTGATAACATGATGGCAACAGCTGTTGAGATAAACTTTATATACTTTTTTATCACTTTATATAATGTGAGCTAAGAGAGTCTCCCTCCATTGGTTGGGGAACAACCCCAGCCAAGGAGAAGGGAGGTGGTTGGTGGATGGCCGATAAAGTTTCAAACCCAATAGAAATAGCCCGCTCCAAACTTCAGGAAGTGGAGCGGGCTCTTAATAACCTTTTAATTGGAAGGGAAGAAGAGGTAAGACTGCTATTAATAACAACGATAGCTCAAGAAAACATCGCCTATATTGGCCCTGCTGGAACTGGTAAGAGCTACATGATACGTAATTACGCAAAACTGCTAAATGCTTCCTTCAGTATGTACCAGTTTAATAAATTCACAAGTGATGTCGAAGTATTAGGGCCATTTGACATCCCGAAGCTAACCAAGGAAGGTATCTTAGAACGAAAAATGTCAAGGCTATTTAAAGCAGACATCGCATATTTAGATGAAGCATTTAAAGCGTCTTCAGCTATATTGAATGCACTCTTGTCAGCCCTACAAGAAAGAATCATCTATGATCCAATAACAGGAAGCGAAATACCCATTAAAACAAAAATCTTCATAGTTACCAGCAATGAAGTTCCTCAAGATGAAGACTTGGTCGCATTGTACGATAGATTTCCAGTAAGATGCTTCGTCAAGTACATTGATGATGATGCTATGTTGCTTAGAGCACTTGAAGCAAGGTGGCTTAACGGCAACAACAATACAACAGCTGTTGCCTCGTGGAATGATGTTGAAGAACTGCAACAATACGCCATGAAAATACTTAGAAGCGAGATCAAAGGGCTCGGCAAATTCATAACAATTTATCATAGCACTAGCATTCCCTTCATAAAATCTCTAAGAAGCAAAGGCATCGTGGTTTCAGACCGAACCATCATAGAGAAGTTGCCAAAGTTAATTGCAAGTCAATGTGCACTATATGGTCTAACAGTAGATAACATAGTCAACGCCATAATTGACTTTCTACCTCACTTAGGAAAAGATGAGCAAGAGTACAACGAAATTAAGAATACGATCATCAATGAAATGGGTGAAGTTGCTTCACTACATGACAAATTACAATCAGCAAAAGCGTTAGCTAAAGGTGGTAACCTCGACGGTGCACTAAACAAGCTAGAGGAGATAATGACCTTTGATGTAACGAGGTTGGCAAGTAAACCTTGGCTTAAGAGTCGTGTAGAGGTCATTGTTAAAGAGGCAAAAACACTTTACGACAAATATAGCGAGATCAAGAAGACCTTGGAGGAGATGGCAAAATGAGTAATATTGACGAAATCGTAAAAATGGTTCAAGAGAAATTAGGCGTAACTCCAAGGATTGACTCATCGCAACCATCACAGTCTAAAGTGGTGCAAGCACAACAACCTTCAAGACCAACTTTAACCGCTAAAGAGAAGTCAGCCTTTAAGCCTGAAATATTCCAGCCATTTGATTCATTTTACTATCAGCCATACATTTCAACTGTTTGGAATTTGCTTTCAAGGCGTCATATAGGCCTGCCAAACTACATGGTGACGGATGCTTTTATGGCGTTTTATAAAGACTTCAATGCTGTTGTCGAGAACTTAAAAGAGCCTCAAACATTATGGCAGAAGATAATCGCTAATCTTGTTAGCTCTGAGGACTTCGTTAAATTAAATAAGGTTACAGTTAATTCAGCTGAATTAGCCATAGCTGGTGCTTTCAGATTTCTTTACAGCATATTTAGGAGGGGGACTAGATCTAGGCAAGCTGATGAACAACTAACGATGCAAATCCCTAAAGATAACGTTGGTGCCTTCAATGAAGATAACATAGCTTCTCAATACATTAAGAACGTGACAGATATAGGCGAAAGACCTTGTTTGAGCAATCCATTCATAATGAGGCAGGAAGACATGAAGAACATTGTTAAGAGGGTACTTCAAGAGGTTCAGGAGGTCAAGAAAAGTGTTGAGGAAGCTCAGAACATTGCAAGCAAGCTATCGGGGGGACACGGCTTTACTCATGAGGCTTTAAGCGTCATTCACTATTTAGAAAAGCCTGAGTCTTTCAGAAGAAAAGTGCAGTTGCTAAGGGGCTTGCTGCATAGCTTCAAGTTCTTCACTACAGCTGTTTCTACGACAATGCAAAGGGCCACCATAGAGTCAACTCATGGTGGTGTCGTAGGGATTTCGGTATTAAGGGATTTAAAGCAAATACAGGATTTAGTAGTTCAAGAATTAGCACTACCAGAATCCCTATTAGCCTTAAGAATTTTGAGTCAACAAGCACTTGTAAGGCAAAGAGCTGTTAGCGTTCAGCCTGTTGTCTTCTTAGACAAGAGTGGCTCGATGGCTGAGTGGCTTGAAGGTGATGTTAGTAAGATTAGTGCTGGTGCTGGGCTAGCATTAGCGTTGCACGTTAAACTGAATGCTGACGTGTATCTATTTGATGTCGAATGCCACAAGGTTTCAAGCAAGGATATCGTTAAGACACTTTTAACAGTCGAAGCTGATTCAGGAACTAACATAACTGAAGTGCTTAAAGAGATTAAGAGGCTACCAACATCAAGGCAATACATCATAATTACAGATGGTATTGATGAAGTTGACGAGAACCTTGCAAGGGAGGTTGCTAAGACCCACAAGGTTACGCTATGCATTATTCCACCATGCTGGGAGGAAGTGTGGATGAGAGTTTTCAAGGTCGTCAAGGTTAGATCCCTAAGTGACCTCATGCCTTCAAAGCTTCTTTCAAGGTGATCGGCATGGTTGAGGAGCTTGAGCTTGAAGGAGATGTTGAGTCTAGCAAACAGCTGTTGGAAAGTTTCAAGAGCTTCATTAAGGAGCGTGTTGATGTAAGCAATGTTAAGGCCTTCTTTTCGAATACTCCAAGGCCTCATGCATGGCTCTTTATATTTAATGATAAGTACATCGATATGTATTACATTGAGCCTCTCAAAGTAATTGAGTATTATAAAACGATAGACGAAGTGAAGCAAGGAAAGGGAAGTGAAATGGCATTGACTGTTAAGAGGTTAATTGAGAGTGATGTAAAGGAGGGTTTTGGTGATGGCAAAGGCTACATAAGGGTTGGTCTTGGAACGTTAAAACGATGGCTCTTAAGTAATGGAATGAATGAAAAGATAGTTGACGTGTTGATAAAGTTCAACCCCAAAGACTCATTCGCCTTAAGGTTTCCATCGGATAGAGCAAGGCTTTCAAAGCTGCTAAACAGGCTCTAAACCTCTCCTTCTTTGTAAATTTGCATAATTTAAGTATATAGTGAGTGGGGGTTACGTAAGCTTTAAGTTGTTGTTTGTCTTGCTTCTTTTTGGTATGGAAGTCCTTGAGCTTGAGGATCAGCCTAAGAGCTTCTTTAAGAAGGCGTTGTTTTTAAGCAGGCAGAGGAGGATGCTTGAGGAGTTCTCTAAACAGTTTAGCTGTGGCCTCGACTTTAAGAGGAGTGCTGATAAAAGCATTGGCGACGTGGCTTTCGCTAGGACTACTCTTTCTCCTTTGACGATTATTGTCGGCAACGAGTTCTATACGGTTCACCTGAAATCCTGCATGTTTAGGGATAAGGTTTTGATTAGGAGGGGGCCAAGGATAGATGCTGTCATAGTCGAGTACACTGATGCTGAGAGGGCTAGGAGACAATGCGAAATACTTGGTGTGACGCTCGAAGAGCTCTTGGACAGGATAGCCTTCATGAAGAAGCAAGGCATATACAGCATCCTAATTAAAAAGTGGTGAAACGCTTATATAGACAGGTTGAAAGCAATGAGGGTTTTGGTTGTCGTGCTGGATGGTGCTAGCTTCGTCTTCACTAATACTTTCTGCTGGTTCATGGAGGATGTCATGTGGTTCTGGAGCAAATTTAAGAGGACTTTCCTCTACGTTGATGAGCCACCTTTAACTCCATGCGTTCTTAACAGCATGTTCACAGGGCTGAGGACTAACGAGCATGGTGTTAAGGGGTTCTCGCCTAGGGGCCTTAAAAATCCCTTCATAGGCATGTTCAAGGGCAAGTACATCTGGGACTTGTGCACAGCTGTTGGATTGAAGGTTAGGGTCTTCAACGTCCCAGTTAGAATCCCTCCAATCTACTTAAACGTTGACTTGAAGGGCCATGATTGGGTTGACTATTGGTTGCCCCCAAAGGAGAGGTTTGAGGTTACAGTTAAGATGATGCATGAAGTCGTCAAGGAGAACATTAAAAATCCCTATGACCTGTTTATCGTGTGGTATCCAATCCCAGACCAAGCTCATCATCACTTCTTCGCCACTATACATAGCCATGAGGCTTTGCATGAGGCCTTGAAGTGGTATAATACTGCTTTTAAATATGCTAGGGAGCTAATCGAGTTAAGCAGACCTGACGCTTTTTTAATTGTTAGCGATCACGGCTTTATGTGCGACTTCGAGAGTTATTATGCCGACGGTATAAGGCAACACATACATGTAAGGGATGCCTTGGCTGTAACCAACGTTGATGACGTTCCTAAGACCGTCAGGGACGTTTTTCATTGGGTTGGGCGTAGGTTCAACTTATAAGTAGTCTTCAAAATTAATAAGCCACGCATACATAAACAGTTTGAAAACAGCTGTAGTTAAAGTGGTTGGTCATGAGCTTGGAAGAGCTCGATGCAATCATTTCAAAGTTGAGATACGTTAAAACTGGAGATATAATAGCCTCTTCAGACCATAACGACTTAGTAGACGCTATAAAAAAGGCTAGAAGTGCAATTAATGAGGCTGGATTAAGTAATATTTTATCAGTCGGTTGGGATGCCTTACTTGCCTCAATAAATAAACAACAAGATAACGATTATCTAGCAGCTGTCATAGAAGGTTGCTTCACATCGCATTTTACAGCTCTTCTATTTAATAAACCTCAAGCTCAAGCAGATAAGCTTGCATCTATCATTAATAGTGAATATATGACAGCAGATTATGCAGCAACTGTATTAAACGACACTTCTCTAAGCATAGATAAAAGCTTGGCTATACTCAACAGCATGTATCTTTCTCCAAGCAAAGTTAGAAGTATTTTTAGTAGTACTAATTTAGCAAGAGCTAGAGCTAAAGATATTATTGATGCATGGATATCTAATATAGAACTTGAAAACTATGATAATTTAGCAGCAGCAATTGATGGAAGCCAAGCAAATGCAGATGACGTTGCCAATATTTTCACAACAAGAATAGATTATGTTGGAGCGGATAGAATAGCATTAATATATAACAATGATCAATTGTCTTTGTCTAAGGCAGCATTAATACTAGAGAGCTCAAACTTAAGCATACATGCTATTAGGGAAATATTTAGCAATGTGAATCTCGATACTTCAAGAGCAAAGGACGTGATAGGAAAATGGTTCGACACTCCTAATGTCGAAAATTATAGTCATGCAGCTGCTGCAATAGACTGTCCTAGAGCATTAATAGGAGATATGGTTCAATTATTTAATGTTAAATCAAGAGGAAGAGTAAGCTTAGTTTTAAACGAGTCTCAACTCTCAGTTGATAAAGCAGCAGCAATATTAAGTCATGAGAATATGCCCGCAGAAAGGGTAGCTGATATATTCTTTACAGCTTATACTGAAGGGGCCACTATGAGCTTCAACCCGTATCTATCAGATGGAAGGATCAGGAGGTTTTTAGCTTCACCTTCATGGACTAGGCCGACGGTTTTCGTGGAAACAATGTTCGACGATCCAGTACAAGCAGGCAGAGCAACCTTCCATAAAACACACCCTGACTTCTACTATGAATATACTGCAAAATATATACAGAAAGAAAGTTCAGCATGGATAAACTGTCCTGAAGGTGCAGAAATAACTGAAGGAGAATATGCTTATTTGTTGTATGGAGAAGTTACAGCACCATCTGGATATATAATGGTGGCAAGATTCTATCACATTGGTGGGCATGAATTTGGAACTGTAGATTATTGTACTAGTCTCTATATAGAAATAGGTTATGCAAGCTTGGTTGATCATCGCATTGGTAGTGAACTTGGAGGGTTTTTCACGTTTAAACGACAACTCACAGAAACTGCTTCAGGAAAATTAAGGTGGGGGATACATATCCCACCAAGTGGAACAGTTCAAAGAGCAGTAGAAGAATCACTGCTTTTCCTAGTCATTTTTAGTTAAACCATACCTCTCTTTTTCTTTTATTCTCGCTAATATCCATGACTTTCCCTTAGTTTTCTCTACAGCTGTTTTCTTGGTTGTTGGGGTTTAAGTTGGTTTGGATAGCTTTTTATTTAGGTGGCGTATGGGCTATTGTGTATAGGAGGTAGTAATTTATGCCGTCACATGGCTCATTAACCAAAGCGGGAAAAGTGATGAAAGCATCATTAGAAGCACACGGCTTCAGAAGCATTGAGGACTTAGCAAGGTGGCGTAAAGAACACCACAAAAAGAACCCTACACCACGAATAAAGCGAAGAAAGAAGTACACCAAACTCACATGCAAAAAACACCTTTAAAGTTTGTTTTTTTGTTTGTTGTTTTTTGTTTGTTTTTGTTTGTGTTACTGTCTTTTGATGGTGTTACTGTGTGTTGGTGTGTTTTATGTTTTTGGTTTTTCGGTTTGTTTGAGAAAGCGTTTTCATT